>LULO01000119.1_pt1 | contig 32719 bp, 32 predicted proteins | sample 728121 | NCBI WGS metagenome assembly LULO01 (sample SAMN03860287, study PRJNA289734) | marine metagenome | biome: seawater column; feature: ocean; material: water; isolation source: Red Sea water column Station 149 - depth 50m | place: Saudi Arabia: Red Sea | collected 2011-10-15 | depth 50 m | reverse complement strand
CCTCTTGGAGACATTCCAATTCCAATTAAAGAAGTATTTAATCCTTTACCCATAGCTCCTAGAGCTGATACATATTTACCAACTAACGCTAAAAGACTAACCAGCATTCCATATAAAAATACATCAAGAGAAGCTAAAGTTTGAATGTTTACTTCCGAGCCAATATATACAAAAAATATTGGAACGAGTAAAAAGTTTAGAGGCTTCATCTCATCTCTAATTCTATGAGTCATGCCTGATTCACCAGCAACTACACCCCCTGCAAATGCTCCTACAATAGGATGAAGTCCTACAAAGTGGGCTGCTGCACCAAGCAACATTGCAAATATAAAACTACCAGTTACAAACGTTCCAGGTGATGGAATTTTTACAAAGAAGTTAAATATTGGTTTGGAAAGTTTTCTTCCAACAATTACTACTGCAACTAAAAAACCGATTGCCTTTGCGCTGATTATTCCAAGATCAACTATTGAGAAATCTCCTGAACTTCCTAGAACCCCTGCAACAACAGTAAGAATTAATAAACCTAAAATATCATCTACAACTGCTGCGCCTATGATTGTTTTTGCTTCTCTTGATTTTAAAGCACCTAAGTCTCCAAACACTCTGGCGGTAATGCCTACTGAAGTTGCTGTCATTGCTGCACCTACGAATAAAGCTATTCCGAACTGATCTTCTCCTCCTAAATTGAGTGCATAGATTGAGCCAAAGCCCAAAGCAAATGGTGCTACAACACCAATTAATGCTACAAGAAGAGAAGTTGAGCCTAATTCAATAAACTCGTCTAAATTAGTTTCTAATCCTACTTCAAACAGCAAAAGAACTACACCAATCTCAGCTAAAGTAGACACAACATCTCCAGATTCAAAATGTGGAAGAAGGCCTAGACCGTAATAACCAATAATGATTCCGATGACTAACTCTCCTATTACTGCAGGTTGATTAATTCTTCTCATTAATTCTGCACCGAACTTAGCAGCTACTAATATAATCGCTATTTCTAAGAATTTTTCAATAATTGTTTCCATGATGGTCTATTTTAAGTATGTATTGATTAAATGATAATGATTAAAACAACTCTATTAATTTATTTAAAAAAATAATATAATTTGTACATAATATGGGAAAAACATTATTTGATAAAATCTGGGATAATCACCTCGTTACGTCTATTGATGAGAGTACGAACTTAATATTTATTGATTTACATCTTGTCCATGAAGTTACTTCACCTCAAGCGTTTGATAGTCTAAGAATCTCTGATCGAAAAGTAAAATATCCTGAATTAACTTTGGCAACAGTTGATCATGGTGTCCCAACATCGAACAGACTATTGGGAATAAAAGATCCTCTTTCGAAAATTCAAATTGAAGCTTTAGAAAAGAATTGTGAGGAATTTGGAGTCACTCTTTTTGGAATAAATGATCCCCGTCAAGGAATCGTTCACGTTATAGGACCTGAACAAGGGATTACTCAACCTGGAATGACTATTGTGTGTGGAGATAGCCATACAGCAACACATGGTGCTTTCGGAGCATTAGCATTTGGAATTGGCACTTCAGAGGTTGAACATGTTCTAGCTACTCAGACTTTAGCGATGGAAAAGCCAAAAACAATGAAGGTTGAAGTTATTGGAGATGTCTCAGATGGAGTTGGACCTAAAGATATTATTTTAGGTATCATCAGAAAAATTGGAACTGGAGGTGGCGCCGGTCATGTAATTGAATACGTTGGTGATGTTATAAAAAATATGAGCATGGAGAATAGAATGACAATTTGTAATATGTCAATCGAAGGTGGAGCAAGAGCAGGAATGATTGCTCCAGATGAAACTACTTTCAATTATTTAAAAGATAAAAACTATGCTCCCAAAGACTCTGATTGGAATGATGCAATAAATGAGTGGGGTGAACTTTTTTCTGATGATGACGCTGCTTTTGATAAAGTTGTAACAATAAATGCTGGGGAGCTTGAACCATCAGTTTCTTGGGGTACAAATCCATCACAAGTTATATTCATAAATGACGAAATTCCTCATCCTGATAATTTTCAAGACGAATCAGATAAAGAAGCAGCAATTAGAGCTTTAGAGTACATGGATTTAGAGCCCGGAATAAAAATTAATGAAATCAGTTTAGATAGGGTGTTTATAGGCAGTTGTACCAATGGTCGTATTGAGGATTTAAGAGAGGCGGCCCAAGTCATAAAGGGCAAAAAAGTATCAGAGACTGTTGGTGCCATGGTTGTTCCTGGGTCAACACTTGTAAAAAATCAGGCTGAGGAAGAAGGATTAGACAAAATTTTTATTGATGCAGGTTTTGATTGGAGAGAAGCAGGATGTTCAATGTGTCTGGGTATGAATCCAGATATATTAAGTCCAGGTGAACGCTGTGCTTCTACTTCAAATAGAAATTATGAAGGAAGACAGGGAGCTGGGGGAAGAACACATTTAGTAAGTCCAAAAATGGCTGCAGCAGCTGCAATCTATGGAAAATTTGTAGACATAAGGGATTTATAAAATGAAAAAACTTAATCTAATAAATTCAACAATGCTTCCTTTAAAAATGTCAAATGTTGATACTGATCAAATTATGCCAAAGCAATTTCTTAAACGCGTCGAAAGATCTGGTTATGGTGAATTTTTGTTTTATGACTGGAAAAAAGATCCAGATTTTTCATTAAATAAAAAAGAATATCAAGAAGCAAAAGTTTTAGTTGCGGGAGATAATTTTGGAACTGGTTCTTCTCGAGAACACGCCCCTTGGGGACTCCAAGACTGGGGGTTTGATGCCATTATTTCAACAAAATTTGCAGATATATTTAAATTAAATTCTATAAATATTGGTCTTGTGCCAATTGAAACATCTTCAAAAAATATTGAAGCTCTTTTTAACAAAATTGAAAACAATCCCAAAACAAACATATATATCTCTATTGAGGAAAAGTCTGTTAAATGTGAAGAGATTGAGTTTTCGTTTGATCTTGATGATTTTTCTCAAAATAGAATTTTAAAAGGACTTGATAAAATCGATATTACTCTCGAATATATCAGTGATATTGAAAACTTTAGTAAATCAAGAAAAGACTGGAAACCTAAACTAACTTAGTTACTGGTAAACTTAAACTATCTCCAACCTCAGCAGATAACAACATTCCATTGTGTATCTGCAATGAGGGCCTTAAGTTTGGATTACTTTTATATTTTTCAAACCAATCCTCTATAAGCAAATCATCTATGTAATTTTGCAAAATTGTAGAAAGTTCTATTGAGGATGTTTTAGGAACTGCCCCCGGCAAATTTGCGATTGCTGAAATTATTATCCCGTTTCTTATTTCAAATGGTTCACTATGTGTATTTGGTTTTACATTTTCTACACACCCTCCTTGATCAATTGCAACATCAATGATTACTGTGCCTTTTTCCATCTGGTTTATGTCTTCTTCGGTAATTACAATAGGAGGATTTCTTCCTGGCAATAGTACAGCTCCTATAACAAGATCTGCCGATCTAACTTCATTTTTTGCTTCTTCACTCCCAGCAATTATTGTTGTTATTTTATCTTGATATGTATTTTTTAATTCTGTCAAAATTTCTTTATTTAAATCTATTGCAACAACAGAAGCTCCAATTTGAATAGATTTATCAATTGAAGCTCTACCAACTTCACCGCATCCTATTACAACTACCTTTGAATTACTCTCGTCTGAAATTGAAGATAATAATAGCCCTTTGCCTTGTGAAGAATATTCCAAGAATTGCATTCCTTTTTGAATTGCTAGATTTCCGGCTATTTTAGACATAGGTATCAAGAGAGGATACTGATTTCCATCCATAATCATTTCAGTAGCAATACCAGTTAACTTTTTTTCTAGAAGCTTTTTTGTCATTGATAAGTTAGATGCCAAATGTAAGTACCCAAACAAAACATGTGATGGTTTCAAAAGATCAAACTCTTGTTCTTGTGGTTCTTTGACCTTACAAATTATTTCAGACGATTCATATAATTCTTCAGCTGAGCCTAATATTTTTGCACCTGCAGATTCATAATCTTTATCTGAAAATCCCGAGCCTTGGCCAGCCCCAGATTCGATGTAAATATCAGCGAGGCCTGTAAATTGTGTTATATGCTTAGGTATTAAAGCTACTCTTCCCTCGTCTTGTTTTACTTCTTTTGGTATCCCAAGTTTTTTAATCATTAGTTGGAACTGTCTCCTGAAGGTGTTTGTCTAAATATTTCATAAAAGGTGTTCCTCCCGTTCCTACAACATTTGAATTATTTTGGTTAAACAATGACTGTTCATGTATATATGTCCTTGCATACTCCAAGTGTTTATTTCTAAAAGTGTGAACTTCTTTTATTATTTCGTTGGTTAATTTGACTGATTTATCTTGGTTTGTAACGCTGCTTCTCTTACTTTCAGACCATTCATCTAAATGATTTAATATATTTCTATGTTCGATAGGCATATACAATCTCATTTCATCCAAATACTCTCTTAGTGGATCATTCGAGTGGGTTATTCCAAGAAGTGCATCTAAAGCTGGCACTATTGAACTTTGAGCACCAGTTTCTCCTCTAAAAAGCTGAGGTTTGCCATTGTATTCATCAACCTCTTCATAAATTACACCTTGTGGTGTTGCGGGATTATTTTTCCAGCCAAATATATATGGTCTTACACGATTGTAGTAAATAAACGGATCACATTTTTCAGGCATTCTGTTCATTATTGAATTAATTTTTCTTATACTTTCAAGTGCACTTTCTAAAAATGATTGATCTTCATTTTGATCAAGGAAATAGTGTTTTAAGTTAGATAGTATTTCTTTGGCTTCATACTCAATAGCTACGTGAATCATGATAAACCAGTCTTCGTCCATTCCTCCTAAAAAGTTTTGTAAAATTCTTATATTTTCTAAATCGAATGGTTTGTTTTTATCCTGCAGTTTCCAATTATTTAAAGCATAAGATGCATAAGACAAGATTGGTGGCCTTCCCAACTTTTGAGATATTTTAAACCATGTTTTTGATATATTTTTGGGAATTACTTTGTCTGTCTTTAAATTGCCCCAGATATAAGCATGACCAATATACGAGTACAATAACATCGCTCTTTCTAACTCATCAATACCCAGATTTGATATATCTTTTTCTGGTTCTAGATTTAATACTTCAGACTCAATTTGATTGTTTGCTAATATTTTTGAAAGATTGTTTCCAACATATTCAATGTCATCAAATTCTTTTGAGAGAATAGTTGATATTTTTGATGGCAGAAAGCCGCTTTCAAGAATAGAAAAATCCAATCAGTCCTCCCCCATGGTGATTTATTTTGTTGTTACTAATAATGGTAAACTATGTTTTGGAATCATGAAGGATAATTTTTTTGTTATATTAGGAAATCAATTATTTGATCCAAAATATCTAAAAGACCAAGGCTGTAATGAAGTTTTTATGGCTGAAGATTATGGTCTATGCACATATGTTAATCATCATAAATTAAAAATTTACCTGTTCTTAACTGCGATGAGGGAATATCGAGATGAACTAAATAAAAAAGAAATAAAAGTAAATTATTTTGATCTTGAAAGTAGAAAAGACAAAAAAGACTACTTCGACTTACTGATTAGTTTTTTGAAAAAAAGAAAAATTGATAAAATCCAAATTTTTGAACTGGAAGACAAGCCTTTTGAGAAGAAGTTCCTAAAAAGAATGATTGAAAATTCAATTGATGTAGTAGTAATTAAATCCCCAATGTTTATTTTTGAAAGAGAAAAGTTTAATGAGATGGCAAAGGGAAAAAAAGTTTATAGAATGGCATCTTTTTACCAAAAAGCGAGAAGGGACTTAAATATTCTGATGGATAAAAATGATCAACCAGTTGGAGGTAAATGGTCATTTGATGAAGAAAACCGAAAAAAGATTCCAAAAGATACATTAATACCCTCATTACCAAGTTTTAAAGACTCTATACATAAAGACGACGTAATTAAAGTAATCAGTAAATATTTTCATAATCATCCTGGAGAATTAACAAACTTATGGTTTCCAGTAAGTAGAAAAGATGCAAAAAAACAACTTGATGAATTCATAAAAAATCGTTTTTTAAATTTTGGAATTTACGAGGATGCAATGTTGGAAGGTGAAAATTTTCTTTTTCATAGCTGTATAAGCTCACTTCTAAATATTGGCCTTTTGACACCTTCTTATGTTATTGAGAGATCAATCAAACTTGCAGATAAATATAATGTTCCAATAAATTCTCTCGAAGGGTTTATAAGACAAATAATAGGATGGAGAGAATTTATTAGAGGGATTTATCAAGAAGAAGGCGAATATCAAATCAAGCAGAACTATTGGAACCATAAGAATAAATTAACTGACGCCTGGTATGAAGGTGAAACTGGAATTATTCCTTTAGATGATGCAATTAAAACGACAATAAGGGATGGTTATGTCCATCATATTCCACGCTTGATGGTGATAAGTAATATTATGAATCTTTGTGAAATACATCCTGATGAAATATACAAATGGTTTATGGAGATGTATATTGATTCTTCAGATTGGGTAATGGTTCCTAATGTTTATGGTATGGCAACTTATGCAGATGGTGGTTTGATGTCAACAAAGCCATATACCTGTGGATCAAACTACATACTAAAAATGAGTAATTATAAAAAAGGTGAGTGGTGTGATACCTTAGATGGACTGTACTGGAGATTTACAGAAAAGAACAGGGATTTTTACGAATCAAATCCTAGACTTTCATTGCTTACTAGGTCTTTAGATAAGATGGACCCTCAAAGAAAGAAGAAGATCTTTGGAGATGCAGAAAAATTTATTAAGTCTAATACAAAGTAACTAGCTATTTCGCTCTAAATATTTTCTTAGCTTAAGTGGTTCGTCAGTCATAATTCCATCACACCCAAACTCCAAACATTTGTCAAAATCTTCATCATTATTTACAGTCCAAATATGTAAATATAAGTTATTGATTTCACAAAATTCTTTCAGCTTTCTTGAGTGGACTTTTAATCCTCTATAAATAAAAGGTGCTTGAAGAGCTTGTATTCTAAAATTACGATTTTTTGTTGGTAAATATCTTGCAATGACATTTTCCCTAAATGATCCTGAAGTTAATATTTCACCATTAGAAACCTCTATAAATTCATCCAATCGTGATGGACTAAAAGAGGAGACTAGGGTTCTATCTTCAGCCTTTGTCTCTTTAATTATTTTGTATACTTTTTCCGCCATACCAGATTCTTTTAAATCTAAATTAAAACAAAGTTTATCAAAAATAGATAAGGCCTCTTTCAATAAAACAAAGCTGGTCTTTCTGTTTAAATCTTTTCTTTCATAAAATTTTGATCCAGCATTAATTTTTTTTAAATCTTTCCAATTTAACTCAGATATGTTTCCTTTTTCATGAGTTGTTCTATCTATTGTTGCATCATGGTTTAAAATAATCTCCCCATCTTTTGTCATTCTCAAATCAGTTTCAAAGTGTGTAAAGTTGTGTTCGACTGTATGTTCTAAAGCATGTAAAGTATTTTCAGGGACTACATTAATTCCACCCCTGTGGGGAATTATGATTGGTTTTTCTCCCCTAAAATAATAATTTCTATCCAGAAACACCACCGGTGAAATTAAATTCTTTTAAATGCAACATTGGTACATTTAAAATACCTTCACCAAATTCGGAATCGGCAAATCTACTATCTGACCCAACTCCCAAAACGTTACCTTGTCCTAAAGATGACATAAAACTTTGTGTAAATCTTAATCTTCCAACAGGCTTTGTTACTTTACCATTCTCAATTAAATATGAACCATTTCTATTTAAACCAGTAACTACTTGAGTTATTGGATCTAGAACTCTACAGTACCAAAATTCATTTATATAGATTCCTTTTTTAACATTAGAAATCATTTCTTCTTTGGAAATGTCACCAGGCTTAAGATACAAATTTGTTCCAAGTCCCCCAAAACTATCTCCCCATCCGAACATTTCATGAAATGTGTTGCTTTGATTAAGTTCATTTGATGTCCGCCTCGTATGAAAATAGTTTTTTGGGATACCATTTGTAATTATTTCTATTTTTTTCTTAGGTGCACCTGATGCATCAATTTTAAAATTAAGTGCTCCCTCTTTGTGTGGATCGTCTTCTAGATTTATCTTTTCATCAAATTGCTCAACATTTATTTCTATAGGAGATGTCCCATCAACTTTACTCTTTGCATTAAATCCATAAACGGAAAGAAAAACTAAAATTGTACTTACCGCATCAGGTCCTAAAATTACCTCGTAAACTCCTGGCTCAATGTCTTCTGGATTTTGAGATTCTTTAGTTATTGAAAAAGCTTCTTGTCCAACTTTCTGAGCATCAATATCACTTAAGATTTGATTTCCAATATGAGACGAACCCGCAGATGTCTCCGATCTAAAGATTCCATCTAAAAAGGCACTTGTTGCGGTATCACTAGAGTTCAGTCCATTTGTGTTCCATACAAAAACATTTGATACGTTTGAAGAACAATAACCAGCACCATTGTATGTTTGACCTTCTTCTATAAATTCTTTTACTTTTTGTGCTCTGATGTCAGGATCATCAGGAGATATATCTTTATAGCCGTTATAGGAATTCTCCTTACTAGTCAGTCCTGGCCAAGTTGAGTCTTTGGGATTGTTTCCAATCTCTGAAAGGGCTTTTTTGATAATATCTTCAATTGATCCCATAGAGGTAATGTTTAAATTCAAATTTGTTGTTTTTCCATCGGCATGGAAAGTTAAAAAGATATCTGTTAATTCTTCTTCAACATTTTGATGTATATGGGAGTTAGCAAACCTTGTAAGAGACTCTGTAGAATTAATCATTTTTATCTCACACTCGACACCTGCAGGAATTAATTTTCCAACATCATCGATTAAATTATCCCAGATTTTCATCCTCTTACACCAATTCTCACATTTTTGAATCTTGCCGGAGAAGCTGGGTGACCAGTGTGTCCTATTTGGCTTGGTTGCCCTTTACCACAATTTGGTGTTCCCCAAAATACCCATTCATCTTCACCAGCTAGCATGTCCATACTGCCCCAGAAATTAGGAGTAATACCTGTGTAAGTTGGATTTTTAACCATATCGGTTATCTTCCCATTTTTAACAAGCCACCCAACTTCACATCCAAATTGAAAATTTAACCTTAAATCATCTATTGACCACGAACGATTTGTTTCCATATATACACCATCGTCTGTTGAAGAAATTATTTCATCCAAAGATGAATCACCTGGAAGAAGGCCAACATTTGTCATTCTAACCATTGGCAACCTTCCATATCCATCAGCTCTTACCATTCCTCCTGGGTTAACACCAGCAATGGCTGCACTATCGCGTCCAGTCAACACTCCTGTCCATATCCCCTCTTTAACAATGTCTACTCTTTGAGCAGGAGTTCCTTCATCATCATATTTGAACGTTGCTAAAGCTCCGGGCAAGGTAGCATCTGCAACTATATTCATTAATGGTGAACCATATTTATGCTCATTTAATTTACTGAGTTCAAGGTGAGACGTACCAGCATATGCAGCTTCCCAACCTAAAATTCTATCTAGCTCAATCGCATGACCAACTGACTCATGTATCTGAAGTGCAAGTTGACTGCCTTCTAAAATCAAATCTCTTGTCCCCTCAGGACATTGTGGAGATGTTAAAAGTCTTGTAGATTCTTCAGAAATTCTCTCAACATGATCTAAAAATTTAAAACTTTGAATGACTTCCCATCCTCCTGTTCTGTATTCACCAAAAGATTGTGGATATGATCGTATTTGTGTTTCTCCATCACCAATACTTAACGAAGAAATGCCACCACCAGATTCAATTATGTTCTGGTATATTTCATGACCCTGGCTCGATGCAAACCACTTCTCAGTATCCCAAAAATTTAGCCTGCCAAAGGCTCTGGAGCTACCTATTTTTTTCATTTCATGAGTTGAGGAAACTATTAAATCTATTTGATCAGTTGTCGAAACCTTAAAAGGATTTTGTTCATGTGGTGTTACATATTCATCTTTTACAATTGGAACATCAGCTAATGGAAAATCTTTACCTGGTACCTTAGAAGATGCTTTTGCAATTAAATATGCTTTTTTTCCAGCCTCCTTTAGTGACTCATCTGATAGGTCATAAGTAGCATAAAATCCCCATGACGATCCCACTAAGGCTCGTATACCTAAACCCATATTTTCAGAGTTACTAAAATCCTCCAACTCACCGTCTTTTGAAGATATATCTCTACTTTTTGATATTAGAATTCTTGCGTCAGCGTATTGTGCACCTGAGCTTATTGCTGCATCAATACTTTTGTTTATTTCATTAAACATTTATTTTATTTTACACCTCTATATGATTGAGCGTCTGTAATCTTTTTATATGAAACAAATTACAGTATTTGGATCTTCAAGATGCAAAGAAGGTGACTCAGAATATGAATTTGCTGAAAGTGTTGGTAGCTTGATCGGTAAATATGGACATAATGTTGCAACTGGTGGGTATCAGGGGACTATGGAAGCCGTATCAAAAGGAGCAGCGAAGCAAGGAGTTAAAGTTATCGGAGTTACTGTACCAACATTATTTTCAGATAAAGCAAGTAAAGGTTTCGAACGTACACCTAATTCATATGTAAACAATGAAATTAAAGCTGAAAGTTTATCAAATCGAATTCATTATTTGCTGAACGAATCAAAAGCTTTCATTGTGTTACCGGGTAAAATTGGAACACTTACCGAGCTTTTTGTTGCTTGGAACTCAAATTATTTGTACAACATTAATAAAGAATATGACTTAATCCCCATTTACTTGAAAAAAGATTTTTGGAAAGAAATTATTGATAATCTTCCCGAGAATATGGAACTTGATAAACAGTTTATAAATTATTTTGAAAGTATTGAAGATTTAGAGGAAATTATATCTAAATTAAACTAGGTCTTGCTCTCTAATTCCAAATGAAGGATGTCTTAACCTACAAAGTGCAAGTTTTTCAAGCTGTCTGATTCTTTCTCTAGTTAAATCAAATTCTTCACCAATTTCTTCTAAAGTTCTTGGTACACCATCATAGAAACCATATCTGAGAGCTAGTATTCTTCCTTCTCTTTCAGGTAGCCTACTAATACTATCTCGCAAACTTTCAGCAACATCAAGATCTTGTACGATTAATGATGGATCACTTGCGTCTTCATCTTGTATAAAATCTCCAAGTTGAGCTCCATCTTCTCCGACAGGTTGCTCCAGAGAAACAGTATCAGCTACGCTCAAAGCTAATTCAACTTTGTCTACACCAACACCTGCTTCTTTTGCTATTTCTTGTGGTTTTGGATCTCTTCCAAGTTCAGCTTTTAATTGTGCTTGAGCGGCTCTGACAGCAGCCATTGTATCGTGCAAGTGTACAGGTATCCTTACTGTTCTTGATTTATCAGCAATTGCTCTTGTAATTGCTTGTCTGATCCACCATGTTGCATAGGTTGAAAACTTAAATCCTTTTCTCCAATCAAATTTTTCAACTGCTCTTATTAATCCTAAGTTCCCTTCTTGAATTAAATCTAAAAAGTCAATTCCAGAAGTGTTTGCATATCTTCGAGCATTTGCGACTACAAGTCTCAAGTTAGCAGTTAGGAACGCGTCTTTTGCTTCAGCTCCTTTTTTTCGGTCTCGCTTTAACCTAATTTCACCTTTTTTATCTTTGTATTGCTTTTTAGTTAATTTAACAGCAGCTTTTTCACCAGATTCAATTTTTTGGGCTAATTCAACTTCTTGCTCAGCAGTTAAAAGATCAAAGTTTCCGATAGCAGTAAGATATTGGCTAACTAAATCGGTTGTAAGTTTTCCTTTATCGTCAGCAAGTTTCTTAACCAATGATTTTGCTTTTTCTCTAGCTTCAGCTTCTTGCTCAGGGGTTAATGAATCTTCCTCAGCAGCAAGTTCTGCTTCCATTTTTGAAGCTTTAGGTTTAGATGGGATTGTTTTTGTCACCATTGTTTTGACCTTTAAATTTAATTTCTAGTTACCGAAAAGTAAGGATAGAGCTGTTTTTAATTTAAAGCTAATTAAATTCTCCAATATTTTCAGTGTTTTCTAACAATACTGATTTTTTGGCTGATTTATATATATATGTAATCCACAAGAGGTCAGCTAGTAACAAATGAAGGATGCTTAAGGGCAAAATAATATTTGATACTACATTTAATGTTCCAAGTGCTACACCGATGTAAATTAACAATTTTATACTTTGAGTCTTAATTCCGATTTCTTTATTCAACCTATTCGATTCCGAAAAGAGAAAGATTGATAGAATCATCGACACTATTGGATGAACTATTCTCAATCTTGTAAGTAGTTCACTTGTTGAGTCAAAATCGTCTGCAAGTCCCTCAATAAATGATGCGCTTGGAAATAGTACGTCTGCCAATGCTGTAATTGAACCCGTCGCTCCAGTTAAGAAGAACAGGATGAATGCAATCTTTAATCTCTGATCAAAAAAATAATTTAAGCTACTTTTTGATTCATTTAGAAGAAAATAAATTAAAGTATAGAAACCTAAAAGTGCAAAGGTGTTTACTAGGTGTAGTGGTACTGCAATAATTCTTGGTAATGATGAATTCAGTCCAACCCATTCATAAATTACAATTATTGCTCCTATTAAAGCTTCCAGTAAAACAAAAAAAGTTAAGTAATTTATAATTTTTTTTTGAATCAATGGCGTATCTGAATCTCTACTTTTTAAAAACAACAAAATTGTAATGATTAATAAAACTCCACTGATAGACCTATGACTAAATTCAATAATCTCAGATGTTGTATCAAGACTTGGAACTACTCTTCCATTACAAGTTGGCCAAGATGCTCCACATCCGTCACCAGATCCTGTTGCTCTCACAATTGCTCCTGCAAGAATTGAGAGAATTGAGGTTACAAGGCCTGCAGTTGCTAGAGTATGCAATTTCATAAAAGATTATCAATAAATAAGTTGAAAGAATTTAAAAACATCTGAAATGCTTTTACTGCAATATACAAAAGTATGCTTACAGAAATAAAAGTTTTTATGTTCCTAGAAAAATAAAATGATAATTGTTTTGGATCTGCAATATAAGGTCTTTCTTCTAATGCATTTTCATATAATTCATCAAAATCAATTTTTTTGTCATCATCAATAACTTCCTTATCTGAGTAAACATCAAAGACATTCATTTCTGATGTAGTATTTTTCTGTTTTTTCTCTTTGTCTGATTTAAATCTATTAAATATTCCAGACTTTAGATCAACATTCTTTTCCTTGTCGATTGTAAATAATGAGTCTTCAATTATTTTTTCTGAAGTTTTGATTGGTTTAAAGTCATTTGATTCTAAAGTTTGAGAAATTTCTTTTCCTAATAATCCCTCGAGCGCAGCTATTATTTTTGTATCTGTTGGTAAGCTTGTTCCAGACTCCCATTTTTTTACATCTTTTGTTGTTGCCCCAGTAAAAGATGCTACTTGTTTTATAGAAAGACCTCTTTCTTCCCTAAGCTTTACAAAGTTTGTAGAAAAATTATTCACTATTTAATAATTGTATTCGATAATTTAGTTTTTATACAATTAGTCTTATTTGTGGAGGTGAATGAGCGCCTGGTGGGCTCCGCAGTCTTCAAAACTGTTGAAAGGCTTAAGTGTCTTTGGCGGGTTCGATTCCCGTCCACCTCCGCTAGTTTTATTTATTAATATAGATAACATTAAATTAAAAATTAATGAGTAATTGAACGAGAGAAATAATCCAAACCAGGTTGATAGACGATTACTGACGGTATCTGATAGGGATATCTTTGTAACTGTACAGAGAGCTCTTTTGGTTGGAATAATTTTAAAAAATGAAACTAGAGCAGATAAAGAAGAATCTCTTAAAGAACTTACTAATTTAGTAAAAACTGCTGGTTCGACTCCATATATTGTCCAAACTAAACGTGTTGATAAAATCGATCCAAAAACATTTATTGGCAAAGGTTCGATAAAAGAATTAGAAGACATTTCTAAATCGAATGATATTGACGTAGTAATATTTGATTGCGAACTAACACCAAACCAACAAAAAGAACTGAGAACGATTTTTCAATGTGATGTTGTTGATAGAACTGGTTTGATACTGGATATATTTTCTCTACATGCTCAATCAAAAGAAGCCTCATTACAAGTTGAGCTTGCAATGTCTGTGTATTTAAAGCCAAGATTAGCTGGACTTGGCAAAACCTTGAATCAACAGGGTGGTGGAATTGGAACAAGAGGTCCAGGTGAAACCAAATTAGAAACAGATAGCAGGCTTATCGATAATCGTATAAATAAATTAAAAAAAGAATTAAAGAAGATAGAGAAACAGAGAAACGTTCAATCAAGCTCAAGAGAGAAAAATAATATTCCATTGGTATCAATTGTTGGTTATACAAATGCTGGTAAATCTACTTTATTAAAGAAATTAACTAATTCTGATGCTTACGCTGCTGATGAACTCTTTGCTACCGTTGACTCTTTGCAAAGAGAATTAAGAATTAAGGATATTCAAGATCCATTAATATTATCGGACACAGTTGGGTTTATTCAAAATCTTCCCACGACGTTAATAGAATCATTTAAATCAACATTAATGGTTGCGACAAAAGCTGATTTGCTAATTCACGTTGTAGATGCCGCCACTGCCCTTCCTGAGATGCATATCAACACGGTTGTTAATATTCTCAAACAAATTGATGCGAAATCTAATGAAATTATGGTATTCAATAAAATTGATAAGATTGACAAGGCATCATTAAATCAACTTAAAGAATCTTACCCTCAAGCATTGTTTGTCTCATCTCTAAAAAACGACGGACTAGATTTATTAAAAGATAGAATCGCAGAGGAAATTTTTGGTATTGTTAGCCTTGGGTCTTACCAAATCAATCCATCAAAATTAGACACTGTTGCCAAATTTGGAAAAATCCTTAATGTTAAGAATGAATCAAATTACTTAGTCTTAGAATTAGAGATGAGAGATAAATTAGTCGACAGGCTTCTAAATCTTAAAATAATGGAAAAGAATATAAATGCTTAACGAAATTGGATTAGTTGGCCTTGGTGTCATGGGTAAAAATATAGCTCTAAATTTATCAGATAAAGGGGTAACAATTAAATCCTTCAATGATTCAATGAAAAAACTTGATGACATTAAGAAAGAATTTTCAAATGAATTTATAGGCTACACCAATCTTGAAGAATTTGTTGAGAGCTTAGAAACCCCAAAAACAATATTGCTTATGGTTCCATCAGGCAAAGCAACTAGGGAAGTAATAGAAAGACTGGCTGATTTATTGGAAGAGGGAAGCATGATTATTGACGGAGGTAATTCTTTTTATGTAGACAGTATTGATAACGGGAAGTATCTCTCAGAAAAATCTATACATTTTATTGGAATGGGAGTTTCAGGCGGTGAAGATGGAGCTCGTAATGGCCCTGCATTAATGGTCGGTTCAGATTTAACTTTAGAGACTCCTCTTTTGGATACACTCAAAAATATTGCTGCAAAAAGTGGAGTGGAGTGTCTGGGAGTATATCAAGGTCCCGGAACAGGTCACTTTATAAAAATGGTACATAACGGCATTGAATATGCTGAGATGCAAACAATCGCTGAGATATATTTAATATTAAAAAATTTAAATAAAACAAATGAGGATATGTCCAATTTCTTTTCCTCTCAAGCAGAAAAGAATAAATCATCTTACCTTATTGAAATCACATCAGAAATTCTTCAAAAAAAAGATGGAGATAAATTTATTATTGATCAGATAAAACCAGTCGCACAAAATAAAGGTACTGGAAGACTGACAATACAAACTTCATTGGAATTAAATGTGTCCATACCATCTATTGCAGCCTCTTACGATGCACGTGTTCAGAGCAGTAATCAATACACTACAAAAATTAATCAGGAACTAATAAGTGAGAATATATCTACTAAAGAACTCAGTGATGCACTATATTTTTCTAGAGTGTGCTCAATGATTCAAGGTTTAGAATTAATATCAAAATTTAGTAATGATGAAGATCATAACGTATCAATCCCAGAGGTTCTTGACAATTGGAGTGGAGGATGCATCATTAGATCCAATTTATTATCCGAATTAAAAAAAGAATTTGGCGAAAGTAATGATGTATTTAATTTAAATACTATTTTTAGTACTTTGAACAAAAACAGAGCATCTATCAGCAACGTTCTGCAAATAACAACTAAATACAACATACCAACACCTGTACTATCAGCATCTTTAAATTGGTTCAATAATGTGACTTCTGTAGATAATCCATCGAACATGATTCAGGCTCAAAGAGATTATTTTGGAAGACACAAAGTTCAACTAATTGACTCATCCAACGACATAAATATTGATTGGGATTAAGTTAACTTAATGAATAAAAAGAGGTTGCCCAAATCAACTTATCCCAATAGATACGAAATCGAACTTGATGTTGATTTAGATAATTTCTCATATACCGGGGCACAAAAAGTCGATTTAAATGTTGTTGAAGCAACAAACAATATTGTTTTAAATAGCGTTGGAATTGAAGTTACAAAAGCAAAAATTCAAACAACTAAACAAGATATTCCTTTGGAAGTTAACTATATAGAGGAAGATGAAAAAATAGTTTTTGAATCCCAAGAGACATTGAGTGAAGGTGTTTACGAATTATATCTTGAATTCAATTCGGAAATTACAAATGACCTTAAAGGCTTTTATAAAAGTAGCTACATGTCTGAAGATGGTGAAAAAAAATGGATTGCTACCACACAATTTGAACCAACTGCGGCAAGATCGGCTTTCCCCTGCTGGGACGAACCTGAATATAAAGCTATATTTTCAATGACAATAATAACTGATGAAAAGTATTTAAGAGTCAGCAATGAAATGGTTGTCGAGGAAGAAAAAGTAGAAAATAATAAACTACGAACTAAATTTGCAGACTCGATGAAAATGTCATCATATCTTGTAGCTTTTGTAATAGGAGATCTTGAAGCTACCGTTGTTGGAAAGTCTAAAACGACAGATATACGGATAATACATAGACCTGGGTTTTCACACCAAACTTCTTACGCGGGAACAGCTGCGATTAAACTTTTAGACTTCTTTGAAGATTATTACAAGATTCCCTATCCAGGAACTAAATTAGATCTTATTGCTATCCCGGACTTTGCAATGGGCGCTATGGAAAATGTAGGAGCAGTTACTTTTCGTGAAAACTTGCTTTTATTTGATAAGGATAAAGCTACTAGATCAGAACTTGATAGATCAATAACAGTAATCGCACATGAACTTGCTCATATGTGGTTTGGAGATTTAGTGACTATGAAATGGTGGGATGGAATCTGGTTAAATGAGGCATTTGCAAGTCTGATGGAAGTAATTGCATCATATAATACATATCCTGAATTCAAACAGTGGAACGCAATGAATATGTCAAGAACTGCTGGATTTTCTATCGACTCACTCGAAAATTCTAGACCGGTCGAGTTTGATGTTGAAACTCCAGATCAAGCAGAAGAGATGTTTGATGTTCTCACCTACGAAAAAGGTTCAACTGTTTTAAGAATGTTTCAAATGTTTATTGGCGAAGAAGCTTTTCAAAATGGAGTTGAAGCTTATTTAAACAAATTTAAATTTGAAAATACCAACTCGTCTGATTTATGGGATGCATTAAGTGAGGCAAGTAATCAACCTCTCAATAAAATACTACCTTTTTGGATAAGAGAAAAAGGTTATCCCTTTTTACAAGTTGACTGCTCCAATAATTTTTTAACAATTAAACAAAAACCTTTTCTTCTTAAAAATGTAGAAACTGATAAAAATAATATAAAACCAGTACCTGTTCAAATTAAGTTTCTTGATACAGGAAATGAAGAAAAATTTTTGCTAGACGAAGCTGAAAGAGTCATAGATTTAAAGAATTTAGGTGAAGTTCCTCATATAAATAGTGGAGGTTGGGGGTTCTTTCATACATTTTATGATGATGAGGTTTTTGAAAATATACTTGCAAATTTTGACAAACTAAATGATCTCGAAAAATACAGACTTCTTGAAGATAAATGGATGCAATTTAAAAAAGCTCCGACAGATATAAAAGACTTTTATAAATTCTTAATGTTCTTTAAAAAGGAGAAAGACGAAGACATCTGGATTTATATGTCTTCGATAATAGCAACATTAGCAAATCTTTTTGAATCTAATAACTCTGATAGTTTTAAAGCTTTTGTAAGGGACTTGACTGACGAGTTGCACAATGAGCTTGGATTTGAGGTTAAAAAAGACGAAGAATTAGAAATCAAAGAAGTAAGAGATACTATTAACAAGTTGAGAGCTAAAAATTTAGATGATGATTCATTTATAAAAAAATTTAGTGATATTTTTAAAGAAAATAAAATGGAGTCTATTTCAGAAGGAACATTTTTTAGCTCAATCCTTTTTATATCCGCACTTGATGAGACAAACAAAATTGAGATTTTTTTAGAAAAGTTCGAAAACGCAGAGTCTCCTCAAATGCAAGGAAGGTACAGAGCGGTATTGGGTCAAGTAAGAGACCAAAATGCAAGTAAAAAAATTGTTGAATTTATGCTTGATGGAAGAATCCGCGGAGCAGATTGCCCATATATATTAGCTTCGATGATAACCAACAAATATATCGGGAAAAAATCATGGAAGGTAATTAAAGAAAATTTTAATGACTTGCTAAATGTCATGCCAGATTGGACCGCATCAAGGATTTTAGACGCACTTCCAGCAATATATGACGAAGAATTTGCTGGTGATATAAAAAACTTTATCAAAAAGAATCCGCTTCCATCATCTGAAAAACTTGCAGCACAAAAATTAGAAAGATTGGAAGCTAACATAGAATTTATGGATAATTTAAAGGAAGTTAACAATGAAACCTAGAATTGCAGTATTTTTACACCCACAGCATGCAGAATATGATCAAATAAGAAATGCAGCTGTTGAAGCAGAGGAATTGGGGGCAGACGTTCTTTATAATTGGGACCATTTCTACCCCTTATATAAAGAAGATGGTACACAATGGGCTGAAGGAGAAAGAAGAGAGGGTAAACATTTTGAGTGCTGGACTATGCTTGCGAGTTGGGCAGAAGTAACTGAAAAAATAGAAATTGGTCCTCTTGTAACTTGTAATTCATACAGAAATCCTGAATTGCTTACTGATATGGCAAGAACTATTGACCATATATCAAATGGAAGACTTGTTTTTGGAATTGGTTCAGGTTGGTTCGAACAAGATTATCAGGAGTATGGTTATGAATTCGGAACTGCTATCTGGAGGTTAAAAGAATTAGAAAAATCTCTTGAGAGAATTGAAAAAAGAATGGCAATGTTAGATCCTCAACCAAAAAGAAAAATTCCAATATTAATTGGTGGTGGAGGAGAAAAAGTTACTTTGAGAATTACAGCTCAATATGCAGATGTTTGGCATGGATTTGCAACAAAGACAGAGGATCGTTCAGGCATAGAGACAGTTGCTCATAAAAACAGTGTTTTAGATAACTGGTGTAAAGAAATAGGAAGAGACCCCTCTGAGATTGGAAGGTCAATAGGAATAGACCTGAAGAGAATTGACAAGGCCGATGAACTTGTCGAAGCAGGAGCAACTGAAATAACTCTTCCCCTAAATGGACCGGACTATGACATGTCAATCGTCAAAGAGTGGATTGCTTGGAGAGACTCTAAAGACTAGATTCCTATGGAAACTTTCTTAATATTCGGTGGTTTTGTTTTAGGACTAATACTTTTAGTTAAAGGCGCTGATGAAATGGTCAAATCTGCAATTCAAATTGCAGTTAAATTTAAACTTCCAAATTCTGTTATTGGTGCAACTTTTATAGGTTTTGGAACATCAGCACCAGAATTATTTACAAGTACAGGAGCTGCTATCAATGGTGATTTGTCCCTGGCCATCGGAAATATTATTGGATCTAATATCGCAAATTCATTACTTGTTTTGGCTGTCCTTTATTTATTTATTGATAAAGACTTTTCCAAAAAAATTAATATAAATCAAATCAGTCCTGTGTGGATGATGATATTTACCACAATATTTGTATCAACTTATATACTTACAAATCAATTTCCATTAATTTTAGGAATTGTTTTATTGTCGCTTGTTGTTTTTGTAACTTACAAGATGGTTAATGAAGAAGCAATTGATGAAGAAGAGCTCGTCTCGGAAGAAAAAAAATATATTTGGTTCAGGGGAATATTAGCAATTTCAATAACAATATTTGGAAGTTCGTTAGTGGTTGATAATGCCATTGCAATTGCTGACTTATTTAATATATCGTCCTTGATAGTAGGTGTAACAATAATTGCAATAGGAACAAGTCTTCCAGAAGTTGCAGGGGCAATCTCAGCAGCAAGACTAAAGAAACCAGATTTAATTATGGGAAATGTTTTTGGATCCAATCTATTTAATATTGGTCTCGTTGGTGGATCTGCAATTATATTTGAACCTGGCGAAATTAGTTCAAATATCGATTATCAAATGTTTCTTATGTATTTTGTATCTTTTCTCGCAGTTCTCTTAACAAGATACGTTATAAAAAGAAATGTCCTTGTGGGAATTATTTTCATAGCTGCATATTTTGGATTTATATTTAGCTTATTTTAAATTTTTATTTTTTTGAAAATATAAAAATCCCAATAACGCTAACAATAAACCTCCTACTTGATTCCAAGTAAATGAACCAATTGTGGCATCGCCCATACCAAACCTTAATGTATCTAAGATCGATCTTTGTACTCCGTACCAAACTGCCCATAATCCCATCCATGAACCGGGTCCAAATTCATATCGCTTCTTTAAATTCATAAATATATAAAAAACTACTAAAGCCAATAGCATGTCATACATTGCTACATGATGATAGGTTCCACATGTTGTAAGTGGCTCAGCACACTCTAGACCATTGTGTTGTGGAGCAACATCGTATCCGGGTAATATTTCATAACCCAAAAAAAAGTTTGTTTTTCGACCTAGATGCTCAACTATTGCTAAATCACCTATACGTCCAATTACAGTTCCTAGGATTAATCCAGTAGCTGCGTAATCACCATATCTTTTGAAACTTTCTTTTCCAACTATTTGAATTCTGTAGAAAGCAGCGATTATACCCCCTGCCATTCCTCCCATGATTGAATAGCTTCCAGCTAATGTAAAAATATCATCTAGACCGTAGCCAGTTTCGCCTATGTGGGCTGGTATTGTAAAAAATCTAGCACCCAATATTGCTCCAAATATTGCCCATGTTAATCCATCTGAAAAAAGGTCTGAGTTAGCACCATCTTTTTCAGCAAGTTTAATTGCATGATTTGCACCAAAATAAAATCCAATCGCAGCAAAGACACCATGCAATGAAAAAAATACCGGACCTATCTTAGTTATTGGAATTGGTGGGTATGTTATTGATAAAAATGAGTCAAGCAATTTAAATATTCCTTAAAGTCCAAAATACATCTGCCACAATACTTATGAATATAACAGCCAAATATGTATTAGAAAATATAAAATAATTTATTGGTTTTATTTTTTTCCTATACAAATTAAATGCTTTATACATTAAATTGACTCCAAAAAATATAGATACGAATAAATAAATTATTCCTAATTGAAGAATTGGTGCTGCTACGAGAGAAATTAAAACTGTTGAACAGCTGTAAATACCTATAAATATACAAGTTCTTTTGTAGCTTTCTTGAATAGGAAGCATTGGAAATTCAGCATTTTTATAATCCGCTTTGTTCTCGATTGACAATGCCCAGAAATGTGCGGGTGTCCACATAAAAACCAATAGGAATAGAACCCAAGGTCCTGTCTCCAGTTCTGAACCTGTTGCGGTCCAACCGATTAATACGGGGGCTGCTCCCGATGCGCCTCCAATGACAATATTTTGATTTGTTCTTGGCTTCAAAATTAACGTGTAAATAAATACATAGAAAATATTGGCAGCTAATCCTATATATGATGAAAGAGGTGTAACCAAAGAATATAAAATTAAAAATCCAATTAGTCCCGATGAGATAGAGTAGATTATTCCGTTGGTTTTTGTAAGCTCACCTGTGACAATTGGCCTATCTGATGTTCTTTCCATAAGCTTGTCTGTCTCTACTTCTAAAACCTGGTTCATAACATTGGCACTTATTGCTAGGAGAGTTCCACCGGCCAGTGTGTATATGACAAGTGATAAAGGAGGCATACCATATATTGAAATCACCATTGAGGGAACTGTTGTGACTAGCAACAACTCAATAACACGTAATTTAGAAAGTTTTAAATAGCTTTTGAATGTGGAAGGTTTATTTGACTTCATATTGACATAGTAACGATGCCTAGACTTTAACTTATAATTACCCTATTTCAGGTGTAGACGCTATTCTTAAATATTGACTAGATAATTTATGCATATAAAAAAATTTTTAAAACCTAAAAACTTTATCCTATGCAGTTTTTTATTCATTACTGCATGTATTGAGGATGCTCCTCTTGACTCTTTGAGTCCAGCTGGTCCCTATGCAAGAACAATTGATGAGTTGTTTTGGTTAACATTTTGGATTGCAGTTGTTATATTCTTTATTGTTCAAGGTGCTTTACTATTTTCAGTTTTTTATTTTAAAGATTCTCCAGACAAACCTGAGCCTAAACAAATTCATGGAAATAATTTTTTAGAAATTTTGTGGACAATAATTCCGGTAATTATTTTAGCTTCTATCGCGGTTCCTACAGTAAGAACAATATTTGATCTTGCAAGAGAACCTGAGGATGCTCTAAAAATTGAAGTAATTGGCCACCAGTGGTGGTTTGAGTATAAATATCCAGATTATGGAATAACGACAGCAAATGTACTTGTAATTCCTGAAGATACTCCAATTAGATTAGAGATGTGGTCAAATGATGTCCTTCATAATTACTGGGTTCCTAAATTAAATGGAAAAAGGTATCTTGTTCCTGGACAGAAAACTTATTTAAATTTACATGCTGATAATGCAGAAGAATTCTGGGCACAATGTGGAGAATACTGTGGATTAAGTCACTCAAAAATGAGAGGTAGAGTTTTATCAATGTCTGAATCAGATTTTGATGCCTGGGTAATTAATGAACAAAAAAATGCTGACAATACACTTTCTGAAGGTTCCTTGGCATATGAAGGGCAGCAGGTATATCTAAATGCAGGTTGTACCCAATGCCATGTTATTGGTGGAGTTTGGGATGTTCAAGGTGAACGGATAGCGCCCAACTTAACACATTTTGCAAATAGAAATGTCTTTGCAGGAGCAGCATTAAAAAACAATAGTGAAAATTTAACGAAATGGTTAGCAAATCCAGCTGAGTTAAAACCAGGTACTTTCATGCCTAATCTAGAATTGACTGAGAGAGAGATTGAAGCTTTAATAGAATATTTAGGAACACTTAAATGACAAAAATTATAGAACCAAAAAAACAAAGGAATATTTTTTCAAGACCCTCCTCTGAAGAAGGTGTGTGGAGCTGGATCACAACTGTTGATCATAAAAGGATTGGCATAATGTATGGTTATGCTGCATTTTTCTTTTTGCTAGTCGGTGGCCTTGAAGCTCTTTTATTAAGAATCCAGTTATCCCAACCAGATAACAACTTCTTGAGTGCTGCTGAATATAATGCAATGTTTACAATGCACGGAACAACAATGATATTTTTAGCAATCATGCCGATAAGTGCTGCATTTTTTAATTATCTTTTACCGTTACAAATTGGAGCAAGAGATGTGGCTTTCCCAAGACTAAATGCACTTTCTTTTTGGATATTTATTGCAGGTGGATTGTTTCTATACTCAACTTTTCTTTTTGGTACAGCCGGTGCTCCAGAAGGAGGTTATCTAGCTGAGGAAGTCAGTCGATTGGCTTCAGCACCTAATGGTGGCTGGTTTGGATACCAACCTAATGCAGGGCTTAAGTATTCACCTGGTACCGCAATGGACTATTGGGCAATCCTCGCTTTTTCTTTACCAATAATCGCAATTGCGTTATTTTTCGTGACATTTGATAGACAATTTGGGACAACTTTCTTTCTCACTGAAGGTGGTGGCGATCCAGTGTTATGGCAACATCTATTCTGGTTATTTGGTCATCCAGAAGTTTATATTCTTATCCTTCCAGCTTTTGGGATAGTTTCAGAGGTCCTCCCAACTTTTTCAAGAAAACCATTATTTGGATATCCAGCAATAGTGTTTGCTGGATTTGGAATTGCATTTATTGGGTTTGGTGTCTGGGCACATCATATGTTTGCGTCTGCAATTAGTCCTGTGGCACAGGCTGGATTTGGCCTATCAACAATGATTATCGCAGTACCTACAGGGGTTAAAATATTTAATTGGCTTGGGACAATTTGGGGAGGAAGGCTAACTCTTAATACCCCAATGTTATTTGCTTTAGGATTTATAGGGATGTTTGTAATTGGTGGCTTAAGTGGTGTTACACATTCAGTGGTGCCAGCAGATACACAACAAACAGATACATATTATATAGTTGCACATTTCCACTATGTACTTTTTGGTGGTGCTCTTTTTGGAATTTTTTCAGGACTTTATTTCTGGTTTCCAAAAGTATGGGGAAGAATGTACAACGAGACAATGGGAAAAATTCACTTTTGGCTAATGATTATTGGTTTTAACTTAACTTTTGGACCAATGCATTGGTTAGGACTACAGGGTCAAGTTAGAAGAACTTGGGTGTATGCTGAAGAAACCAATCTTGGATTTTGGAATCTAATTGTTACGATTGGTGCATTTATTCTAGCCATTGCAACTCTTGTTTTTATGGCAAACTGGATATATTCAAGAAGAAAAGGTGAGGTTGCTCCTTTTGATCCCTGGGATGCAAGAACAATTGAGTGGAGTATTCCTTCTCCTACTCCGGTGTGGAATTTTTCAAAAGCACCTGAAGTTAAATCGTTAGATGATTTTTGGCATCAAAAGTATGGAGAAGATGAGGATGGTAGAGCAGTAAGGAGAGAAGGTACGGATGAGTTGTTACTACAACTTGAGGAAGAAGGACTAAATCCAAAAGAGGAAATACATCTTCCTAGCCCATCTTATTTTCCAGTAATTATGGCTTTTGGTCTTCCCTTTTTGGGATATGCAATAATTTACAAATCGATACCACTAGCATTGATTGGCGTAATTATGCTTCTGATTGGTGGTTTTGGTTGGGGAACTGAGCCTCTAGAGGAAGAGTTTGAAAGCTCAGAAGAAGAGCCAGAATCTGGAGAGTCTAAAAACTATGAGTGATGCCCACGCTTATCCTCATGAACCAACTGGAGTTGAAACAAGAAAATTAGGGTTTTGGGTATTTTTATCAACCGAAATCTTATTTTTTGGAACCTTAATCACTACTTTTCTAATCTTTAAAGGTAGGGATTTTCCAGGTATCAAATTAACTGATGTTTACGATATTCCATTTACATCTGTCAGTTCTTTCGTCTTGTTAATGAGCTCATTAACAATGGTCCTCGCACACAACGCCCTTGAGACTAATGATCAAGAAAAAACTAGGGTTTGGTTACTTGCAACAGCTATGCTTGGTGCTGTTTTTTTAGCTGGCCAAATTTATGAGTTTACAGAGTTTTATCATAAGGGGTTTGAACTATCAACCAACATCTTTAGTTCAACTTTTTATGTTTTGACTGGCTTTCATGGACTTCATGTATTTATTGGTGTTGTTTTGTTGCTAGCTTTATGGGGTATTGGACAAAGACAAAAAGGCCTGTCTTTAAATGAAGGTATGAATCTTGAATTTATTGCACTTTATTGGCACTTTGTTGACATTGTTTGGATTGTGTTGTTTACGGTAGTCTATCTTATCTAATGTCAGAAACACATAAAGAACACCCCAGCCCAACAAAATATGTACAAATTGCAATTGTTCTAGCAATACTTACAGCAATAGAGGTTGCACTATATTACACAGAAGATATTGTTGGCGCTCTTGCACCACCATTATTGATTATTTTAGCTGTTGGGAAATTTGTAATTGTGGTTGGTTGGTTTATGCACCTAAGATATGAAAATAGTTTGGTAAATAAATTTTTCGCAGGTGGAATGATTCTTGCTTTGATATTGTTTGCAATTGTAATGATTGAGCGTGCTGTAGGTAATTTCTTTTAATATGATTCTTGAATGGCATCCACATTTTGACGTATGGGCACTTATTATCTCATTAGTTATATTTTTTGAATACACAACCGATAACAATGAATTAAAAAAACCAAAGAGAAAATTTTGGTATTCTGGCTTGTTTATTCTCTGGCTCTTTACAGACTGGCCAATACATGATATTGGAGAAAAGTATTTATTTTCAGTTCACTCTGTTGAGCATCTTGTACTGGCACTTGTTTCTCCCCCATTGCTTCTTCTTGGTCTACACAGTTCACAGAAAAAACTCATATCAATAAAACCTTTTATAAATCTACTTAAAATCACTAGTAAACCTGTAGTTGCTTTCTTTTTATTTAATTTTGTAATGGTAGGAATGCATTGGAGTACAGTTGTTAACTTGATGGTCACTAATCATATATTCCATTTTTTTGTACATTCAATAATGTTGCTTGTATCACTTAACATGTGGGTCCCGGTTATTGGTTTCAGCGATGAAGTAAAAAGGTTAAGTTCAGCTGCAAGCATAGGATACCTGTTCTTACAATCATTATTACCGACAGTGCCTGCAAGTTTCTTAGCATTTGGTACCGAACCTCTATATTCAGCATATGTTGGCATTGATAACATATTTAATATTTCTACTTTGAACGACCAGGTTCTTGGTGGATTAATTTTGAAATTAGGTGGAGGAATAATTCTTTGGGTATCAATATTAACAATTTGGATGAGATGGTACAAAACAGAAAAAACCTTTGATGACGTGGTTAGAAATGTCTCATCAGACTAAAATTTAAATAAATCCTATGGACGAAAAATTAGTAGAACAAATAAGTACAGATACAGGTGTACCTCAAGAATTGGTTTCTCGTTCAGCACAAGCTAGAGCGCAAGCTAATGGAGTTGATGTTAACGCAATTCTTGCAAGTTGGTCCAGCGGAGAAGCTCCAGCAGTGAGTTCTGCTCCAGTAGAAACGGTTGTAGAAGAAGCTCCAGTAGAAACAAGATTTTTAGAGCTTTACAGTACGGAACAGTTTTTGGAATCGTTGCTGGGTTTATTCAGGCGTTTATTGTAAGTTCATATCTTTATGAAGGTCTAATTCTTGAGTCTGAAACTCTAAATTTAATTGCAAACTATACGCCTACTCAGTACATTTTGAATATTGCTTTAACTACAACTTTTTTTGCTGTAATAAGTTCAATAAACTTAAAAAAAATTCTAGAAAAAAATTATGAAGGTTTTGGAATTCTTACAAATGATAGGGAGTCGTTATTTCTTGGAGTTGGCCTTGGTTTAATATTTGGTTCTTCAATTGGATTTGTAATAACTTCAGATATTGGTGTAACGATTGAAGCAATACTTGAAGACGACGTTACGACCTATCTAATTCCAGTAATTGGATCTTTTTGGAGGATTGTATTGTTCTCAACTATCTCTCAAGCAATAATTGCTTCAATCGTGATCGTCCTTGGTATACCTAAAGGTTTGGACATATATGAGCTGAAAGAGGCAAATGTAATTAGAAATAGAGTGACTGGATCTATTGTAATTCCGTTGGGGGCAATTTTATTTGGTGGTGTAATATCAGTTTTAATTTCTCAAGTATTTATTAATTTTCACGATTATGCACCTTTATTTGCTCTTATAATATCTGCGGCAATTTTACTATTTGCTTCGGTGATGAGTTCTGCGCCAAAGATTAAAATTACTAGAAACGAAGTGCTTATCGCTGCAGCAGGGGTTATCACATTAACTGTAATAATTGCTAGTGTGGCTGCGAGTCAGAATTAATTTAACAAAAATCGAATACATTATTTTTGAATGACTGCTATATTGTTTTCATGCAAAATTTAAACGCGTTAAAAGTAGTGGTGATTTATACATAATCAGCCCTGTCTTATGCGTTTGATGGACCGGGCAAATAGCCCGGATTTTTTTTGAAAGGAAAAAAATGATTGACGAGAATACATTTTACGATGAAGAATATTACGAAAAAGACGATGAAAAGAATTCTTCAAAATTTGTGAATAATTTTCTTTCTTTTGAAGATAAAATTTTTAGGGCTCCTTACAACTTTTTGAAAAAAATAGGAATTGTACAAACTTATCGAAATGTTGCAAAAAAATTAAAACAAACAAAAGATGACATTTACGAAAGTTTTTATGATGGAGAATAAAAATCATTTGGATCCCTCTTTACTGAGTGAAGAATGGGAAACAAACCCCAGGTGGAAAGATACAAAGCGTAACTTTTCTGCTGAAGATGTTGTTTCGTTAAGAAATTCCATTCAAATTGAGTATTCCCTGTCTCAAAATGGTTCAACAAATTTATGGAATTTACTCAATCGTAAAGATAAGTGGGTTTCAGCTTTAGGCGCATTATCAGGCAATCAAGCAGTGCAGATGGCAAAGGCTGGGCTTGAAGCAATTTATTTAAGTGGTTGGCAGGTTGCAGCTGACTCAAACCTTGGAGATACAACTTATCCTGATCAATCATTATATCCAAGCAATAGTGCACCCAACCTTGCCAAAAAAATAAATAATGCTTTATTAAGAGCTGAGCAAGTTGATAAAACTGACGGTATCGATTCTACAAATTATATTGTTCCAATTGTTGCAGATGGAGAAGCAGGTTTTGGTGGAGCATTAAATGTATTTGAACTTACTAAAAAATTCATTGAAGCTGGTGTTGCTGCGGTTCATTTTGAAGATCAGCTTGCCGCAGAAAAAAAATGTGGACATATGGGTGGAAAAGTTTTAGTCCCTACTAGTCAGCATATTCGAACATTAACATCTGCTAGACTAGCAGCCGATACTCTTGGTGTTCCACTTGTAATCATCGCAAGAACAGATGCTTTAGGTGCAAATTTACTAACAAGTGACATTGATGAAATTGATGCAGAGTTTGTTACTGGAGAAAGAACAGCAGAAGGATTTTATAGAGTAAATAATGGTCCAGATGCAGCTATCTCAAGAGCACTTTCTTATGCTCCTTATTCTGATTTGGTTTGGTGTGAAACTGGAAAACCTGACCTCGGTTTTGCAAAGGATTTTGCAGATGCAATTCATGAGAAGTATCCAAACAAGCTGATGGCTTATAATTGTTCTCCATCTTTTAATTGGAAAGCCTCTTTAAATGAAAAAGAAATAGAAACATTTCAAGAGCAATTAAATTCATTTGGTTACAAATTTCAGTTCATCACATTGGCAGGGTTTCATGCCTTAAACACATCAATGTTTGAACTAGCTTCAAATTACAAAGGTGGAAATATGTCATCTTATGTAGAGCTTCAGGAGAAAGAATTCTCACTTGAAGAAAAAGGGTTTACGTCAGTAAAACACCAGAGAGAAGTTGGAGCTGGTTATTTTGATAAAGTATCAACAATTATTTCTGGAGGAGATGCCTCAACATTAGCACTAGAGGGGTCCACTGAAGAAGAACAGTTTTAATGATCGATATTAATTCTGAAAAAAAAAGTCAATATCAAAATATATTGTCGGATGAGGCTATTAGTTTTCTAGGTGGATAGAAAAATGATTATAAATGCATTGAATTCTGGAGCTGATGTATTCATGGCAGATTTTGAAGATTCAACTTCCCCTACATGGAAAAATATTATGGATGGCCAAGTCAATTTACTTGATGCTAATCTTAGAGACCTTGAATTTGTGGATCCAAAAAATGAGAAAACATACTCTTTAAACCCAGAAAGTAACACAAGTCTCTTTGTAAGGCCAAGAGGCCTACACCTTGATGACAAAAATGTATTACTAAATGGCGCCCCTGTATCAGGAGCATTTTTAGATTTTGCTTTATATACATTTCACAATGCAAAATTGAGATTGGAAAATGGGATAGGTACATATTTTTACATACCAAAGCTTGAAAATAGTTCAGAGTCACAACTTTGGGATGATATCTTTTCTTTTTCTGAAGATGAACTGAGTTTGCCAAGAGGAACTTTGCGGGCAACTGTACTCTTAGAGACAATATCAGCATCTTTTGAAATTGAGGAGATGCTTTACTCATTAAAAGAGCATTCTCTAGGAATGAATGCAGGCCGATGGGATTATATTTTTAGCGCGATCAAAAAACATAGGGACTTACCAGAAATAAATTTTCCAGATAGATCACAAATTACCATGACTGTTCCATTTATGAAAGCATACACTGAATTGCTTGTACAGAGCTGTCACAAACGAGGTGCTCATGCAATAGGGGGTATGTCTGCGTTTATACCAAATAGAAGAGATCCTGAAATTACAGAAAAGGCTATAGATCAAGTGAAAAAAGATAAAGAACGTGAAGTAACTATGGGTTTTGATGGCTCTTGGGTAGCACATCCAGATTTAGTACAAGTATGTAAAGATGTATTTAAAGATTCCTTAGGCGCTAAGGAAAACCAAATTGATTTTATACCCAATGAACCAGTTATATCTGAGGACATGCTGCAAGATTTTAATATCCCTGGAGCAACAATTACCGAAGAAGGTATTAGAACTAATATACGTGTAGGTATCTTGTATGTTCAATCATGGCTTCTGGGACAGGGAGCCGCTGCATTATTTAATCTAATGGAGGATGCTGCAACGGCTGAAATCTCCAGATCTCAATTATGGCAGTGGCTTAAGAATGAAGCAAAAACAGACGTAAACAAAAGTATTGATAAAAGTTTTGTAACTGAGCTAATCGAAGATGAAGTAAATAAAATAAAAGAAATTCAAGAAAATTCAGAAATGCTAAGTGAAGCAGTAACATTATTTAGCGATCTTATTTTTGATGAAGATTTTGAAGAATTTTTAACATTACCAGCTTATAATTTGATAGATTAGATTATGTCATTTTTTAAAGATAAAACAATAATTATGAGTGGAGGGTCAAGAGGTGTTGGCCTTGAAATAGCAAAAGCACTTGGTAAAGATGGAGCAAACATTGCTATACTCGCAAAAACAACTGAGCCTCATCCTACGCTTCCAGGAACAATTTATACAGCCGCAGAAGAGATTGAGTCAGTTGGTGGGAAAGCTTTGCCTATCGTTTGTGATATAAGATTTGAAGAACAAGTAGAAAGCGCCGTCAATGAAGCTGTTGAAAAGTTTGGTGGAATAGATATTTGTGTAAATAATGCAAGTGCCATTCATCTTACTGATACAGTAAATACTCCAATGAAAAGATATGACTTAATGCATGGAATTAATGTAAGAGGGACATTCTTGTTAAGCCAAAAAACAATTCCTCATTTAAAGAATGGAAAAAACCCACACATCCTTACACTTTCCCCTCCTTTGAACTTCGATAGAAAATGGTTTGGAATGACATTAGCTTACACAACTGCAAAATACGGTATGACATTGATAGCTCATGGATTAGCAGAAGAACTTGGTAAATTTGGAATCGCATCAAATTGTCTATGGCCAAGAACTTCATTAGATACAGCTGCTGTAAGGAATGTAATTGGGGCAGAACTTGTAAAAGGATCAAGAAAACCTTCTATATATGCTGATGCTGCATACGCCGTCTTAAAGAGAGATTCATCATCATGCACCGGAAACTTCTTTTTAGACCAAGATGTTCTTGAAGAAGAAGGTATCACAGATTTTGATCAATATGCAGTAGATCCAGACGCAACTTTAGTTTCAGATTTTTTTGTTGATGATAATCCTGAAGACTGGCTACAAGCTTAATCACAACAAAAGTCCATTTATTCTTTCATCCTTTAAATTCAGTGAGTGAAAAAATTGTTTATTTTCAATAATCGAAAACCTAAACAAATTACCACTTGTAGTGGTAATTTGTTTTAAGTAATTCTTAGGTTAGAGTGAAATGACCTGATCTGGCATATTACCTGATAATGCACCATAGAGATCTGGGAAACAACCCACTGCTACTCCATCAACTGTACCTTCAGGTGAATAACCACCATCGCTGTTTTCAGAAGCTAACCCTCTCTGATTTGCACATTGGTCACACATCATTAAGAGCATGCCTTTTTCTGCAGCGATTTTTGCAAGTCTTTCACCTTTAGGGTTTCCTTTTTGAAGAAGCATCGTATTATCATCAAAAAAGAAAATTCCTACAACATCAACACCGTGACTATCACTTTCAAGTTGAGGAAGTATCATTTCTCCAACTTTATAATTTGCAGCATTAGGTGTATTTAAAACATAAGCTACTTTCATTTGTACCTTTCTAATTTATTTTCCAAATACAGAGCATTCAGATATTGGATTAACTCAAACTTAAAAGATAAAGAGTTCGGCTATTAACTTCTGATATTTCTTCAAGAATATTTTCAATATCATCAAACTTGTTTGTCTCATTTAATTCAGATACAAATCCTGAAATTGTAGTTACCTGTTTTTTAAACTCAACAATTTTATTTTTAGTTTCTTCTTTTGAAAAATAGTTTTCAATTGAGTAAGGACCTTCCCTAAATCTCAGTCTGGTATTTTGATTTCCCTGCCATGACTCGACAAGCT
>LULO01000130.1_pt1 | contig 33227 bp, 42 predicted proteins | sample 728121 | NCBI WGS metagenome assembly LULO01 (sample SAMN03860287, study PRJNA289734) | marine metagenome | biome: seawater column; feature: ocean; material: water; isolation source: Red Sea water column Station 149 - depth 50m | place: Saudi Arabia: Red Sea | collected 2011-10-15 | depth 50 m | reverse complement strand
CATTCGTGTTCTTTGCTCTAGCCCAGTTGCCAGATATCGAAACGCATCGGCTGCATGAGATGTGTAATCATGTCGTGGATGGTCACGAAACACTTTCTTCTTATCATCCCACTCTTGTCGGTACTGTCGTAACATATCTAAACCATCCTGTGTTTTATCTCTATCAAAAAAACACTTCGGTAGCAACATCCTTGTTGCATTGATACCATCCGCTACTTTCATACGAGGCACTACCTTGAACCTGATACCCAGCGATAAAGCCGTCTCCAGACGCGATTTGCCAGACCCAAGTTCTCTGACTTCGATGTCGTGTGGTGCGAGATGGTCACCGTATACGAAGTCTTTCCTGTTAAGAACTTCCGCATAGTGGTCGAGACCCACTCCACTGTTCTCGTAATAATCAATAATATGTATCGCACCCCCACGATACGTCTGAGCAAACCAAATAGCAGTCGCATCATTTACTCCTAAATCCCATGCTGTATGCACTGGCATTGAAGGGTCATAAGGCACTTTTGTTACTCTATCACTCTCTTCTGCCTCTGCAATCAGCTTTCCATAATAAGCACCAATAATACTGGCTGTAAAGGAACATTCGTATTCTTGCTCAAACTGCTCCTCTGTCATTTGCTGTTTGGCAGCTTTTAACTCTTCGTCCTTTACAATACCACTCTCAGATGCCTTCACCGTTTTCCAATACCACTTGTCCGAGCCTTCTTCACATTCATTCTTTGCCTGTTGCAGTAAATCAAAAAAATGATTATGACCAGCAGGAGTTCCCAAAAATACAGCTGCCCCCTCTCTGTCAGACAAGGCTGGTCGTACTACCTCCCCCCATACTCTTGGATTCTGCATTCCATATTCATCAAAAATAGCCAAGTCCAGATAAATTCCTCTAAGAGCATCTGGGTTCTCGGCAGACAACAACATCAGTCTTGCACCGTTGGGGAAATCTACTCGCAGTTCGGTTTCATTAAAGGCTACGCCTGGTATTACACTGGCATAATATTTTACATAATCCCACGCAATTCTCTTAGCTTGTGTAAATGTAGGGGCAATAAAAGCAACCCTTGGTCTGGGCAATGGACAGGTCAAACATTCTTTAATTAAATGATTAATTGCAAAAACAGTCTTGCCAAAACGTCTGTGCATGACTAAAACATTCCAGCGTCTCAGGCTGTTATGCATTTCAGCTTGAGATGCACGAGGTTTATACGGTATCGTTACCTGTGCCATCTGTCATCCAAGCAATGTTAATCTCAGTATCTCCATTCTTCAACTGCATCATGGCTTTTGAAGTATCGCCAAACTCTTCTGGATTACACTTCGACTCTAACCATCTACTATGCACACCCATCTCCTTCAAAGCTATCACATCCACTTTAGCCGTACCAACAACAGCCCCAACCAGTAATTTCTCATAGTCACTTCTAAACTCAGAAGAATAACTACTCCTAGCCAATTGATATGCTTCCTTCAAATCCTGATTATCATTCAAGTACTTGTAAAAGGTAAACCGACTTATACCCATACCCTTACATATACTTGTAACCGTTATCCCATCCGATATCATCTTCAAGATAATATCTTCCTTCTTAGCTAACTTTCTCTTAGGCATAGTTACTCCTGAGTGTGTGTTGGATAGTATTGATTAACACATATACAGAGAGGTAGCGCAGGTCAGGGTGCATAGGTCTAAAACATACCCCCACTAGGCCTAAACTACAGATTGTGTGTGACTTTGTAAGGCCTGTCTGATGATATTTATTTATAATACAACACATAAAAAATCTAAAATCTAATCCAGACAACAAAAACCTAATACCTGCATAATCCTATATATCTATATTAACTATCATATATAATGTTGACAGTAAACATATATATTTAATTTATATTGATGTAAAAATATTTTACTAATAAGTGTTGACAATATGTTTTTAATGATATATCTATTGTAAAATAACTTTACATGAAAGGATTAATACAATGCAAGATTTTAATTTATTCGTTGGCGGAATGTTGTGTCTAATAAGTTGGATGCTCATTCTATACGTTTTAACAGTAATATAATGAAGGGATATAATACAATGAAAAAAGACAGATACCAAATAATAACAGATACAGTCATTGAACAAATGGAAAACTTGGGAAGTGATTGGATGAAATCATGGTCAACTAATGCCATGTCAGGACATCATAACATTGTATCTAAAAAAGCTTATCAGGGAACAAATACTTTTTTAACGGCTATAAGTAGTTTCAAAAATGGGTTTCAGTCTAATGAGTGGGGAACTTATAAGCAATGGCAATCTAAAGGTCATACAGTTAAAAAAGGTAGCAAGGCAACTGATATAATCTTTTTTGATAAAATCAAAATAGAAGATGCAGAAACAAAAGAAGAAAGATTTATACCAATCTTAAAAGGATTTTCTATCTTTAACGCTGACCAAATAGACGGTTATGAAACTAAAACGCCAGAGATAGTAAAACCAACATTCAACCATGAACAAACAGAACAACTTGTCACTAATAGTCAGGCAATAATTAAACATGGTGGTAATCGTGCATTTTATACGAGCGATGCAGACTTTATTCAAATGCCACATAAAACAGACTTTAAAGATGTTGACGGTGCAAATGCCATGCAAAATTATTACTCAACATTACTACATGAATTAACCCATTGGACGGGCCACACTTCTAGACTAGACAGAAAACTAGCTAATAAATTCGGTAGCAATGCGTATGCATTTGAGGAATTAGTTGCGGAAGTTGGAAGTGTATTTTTAACAGCTATGTTAGGTATTGAGAAAAAACCTCAACCTAATCATGCTAAATATCTTAACGGTTGGTTGGAAGTATTAAAGCAAGATAAACGTGCAATGGTTAAAGCTTTTGGATTGGCACAAAAGGCAAGTGATTACATCTTAGCTTATCAGGATAACAATCAATTACAAGCTGCAGAATAGCTTTTATAGATGGACAGGTAGTTACACATACTACCTGTCTATATATAAGTGCTAGTCAGTACTTAAAACGCGATTAATCGCACAACTAAAAGAAAGGTAAAAACAATGAAAGTTAGAAACTTCAAAACAATTAGTGGCTCACCTGTTAAGAATCAATTTATTCTTGAACACGGACAAAATGAATATTTTCAATCTTATGAAACAATCATAGCAATGAGAGACAAAATAAGCGGTTTAATTTATTTAGATTCTAAGATGTGGGATTATTCTATAACTACTGGCAAATATAGAAATCAGTTTTTAGGTATGGATAAAAAGACCACCGAAAAAGCTATTAACAATAAAGAAATAATTTTAACAGACTTAAACGCCTAGTGTTTATGATTGCCCTAGTTACCTATAGCTAGGGCAACGATAAGCGCTAGAACGTGCTTAAAACGCCAGTAATGGCATAACTAAAAGAAAGGTAAGACAATGACAAAGTTTAATATATTTATAGCAATTGTTATCATGTTGGCATTTGTAGCTTTTATTGATTTTATAATTATCAATTGGTTATTAGGCTGCAATACATGGGATAAGTCTTTGTGGACTGAATACAATAGCTGCTTTAATCCCTTTGATTTGTTCTAATGGCAAGCTATGAAGATGCTAAAAGAGAATACTTGTATTTTGTACGTCAAGGTATGGGTATCTCTTTTATAGCTAAACTGTTAGATATTCCACGAATACAAATTGATAGCCCATTTAGTGAGAGAGAGGGACTTCTAACAGAGGAATATGTAATTAAAGAGATACAAAAACTATTAGAGAAAGGAAACCTAAACAATGAATAGATATCAAGAGAAAGATATTCAGGAAAACTGTGAATGTGGAATGGATGAAAATAACACATGGGATGACGATGTTTTTGATAGATTCGGATGTGATTGCAGAAACGATACATTAATAAAGGAACAAAACGAATGACTAAAAAACAATTCATGGAAATGAGAGAGAGTATGCAGCTTACTCGTATGCAACTAGCAGAGAAACTGCAACTCACTCGAATGACGATATTCAATTACGAATATGGCAAGTATCCAATACCCAAGTCTGTAGAGTATGCACTAAGATACTTATCTTTAGAACTAAAGAAATAAGATTGTGCAATCTATATAGATTAGGTCTATACAGATAAGGTCTTGAAGATAAGACCCAGGTAAATAAGCAACCCAATCGCCTTTTTGATAGGCTCTGGGTTACTTATTTATAGAAAGGATGCGCACAATCTGACTTAAATTTCTAAAAGCCAGAGGGATACAAACAGGAACACCCTATTGCACGCTACAATGAACTTAGTGACTATCATATTTTTTGTTGACACGCAAGCCCTAGAGAGAAAGGAGGTTTACCCAAGATTCTAGGGTAACAATCGCCACATCATTACCCTTATATTTATTGTTGATATGTTTAAGATAGAGAGCGCAGCGTATCGGTTGATGGTCAAACTTAAATATCAATACAGGCTTGTTTTTAGCCGCATCAGCCGCCTTTACTACCTGTTCCCACCATTCCCTGCGGAAAAATCCGTTTGACGATTCTGGACGCTTATATCGCTTGCATTCGATTGTCCAGCCATCTACTCCAAGTAAGTCACCTCGGTCAGCAGTTCGGTATTGCTCGATATCTCTTTTAACGTCATGAAGAGAAAGGTGCAGTTTTAAATAGTTTGCAACCTCTCTTTCAAAACTAGCTCCTTTGTTGCGACCATTAACCATGATTTATATCTACAAACAAAGGTGAATCTTGATACAATCTATTATCAGCAATAGAAATATAATTTTTATTTAATTCTATTATTGTAGATTTTCTACCTAACCTATCAGCTACTAATGCAGTAGTACCAGAACCACCAAAAGGGTCAAGAACAGTGCCATTTTTAGGACACCCAGCTTGTATGCAAGGCTCTATAAGTTCGGTAGGAAAAACTGCAAAGTGTGCTTCTTTATATCCTTTTACTGGTACAGTCCATACAGACCTTTTATTTTTTGTTTCATAAGATTTTTCAAGACCGCTATGCGGTTGCAACCCAGTACCTTCATTGTGATACTTGCCATTAACTCTGTCTCTTGTACCCCAATCAGTTGCCTTTTCTTTGATTGCTTCATTGTCGTAATAATAATTCTTATTTTTACTCAACAAAAATATATACTCATGTGCTTTAGTACATCTATCTTGCACACTTTCAGGCATTGGATTAGGTTTGTGCCAGATAATATCTTGCCTTAGATACCAGCCATCAGCTTGCAATGCAAAAGCCACTCGCCAAGGTATGCCGATTAAGTCTTTTTGTTTTAAACCCAATATTTTATTATTAACTGCGTGTTTTTGACCATTTCTGCCTTTGTATTTTGGGTCTATATGATTTGCCTTGTGACCAGTTCCACAATATGTGTCACCAAGATTAAGCCACAAAGTACCTTCATCTTTTAATACTCTTCTTACCTCTCTGAATACATTAATGATATTTTTTGTGTATTCCTCTGGTGTTTCTTCTAAGCCAATTTGTTTATCTTTTCTGATTGCACCACACTTTGGGCATTTTGTTTTATAAATTGCGTCAGATACAACATTACCTTGCTGTGCCATAGCTTTATGACCTGTAGCAGTATTCTTAGATATTTTAGTTGTTCTCATGTGTAAACAGTCTGAGTCACCACCTTCCCATGTGCCTGTTTGATAATCCCTTAATCCCCAATAAGGGGGAGATGTTACACAACAATCTACAGATTTATCTGGCAATGTTTTTAATACATCTCTGCAATCACCAATTTTTATATCAACCATGATAGAAATCATCCGCAGTAACTTCACCTTTTGTGGCAATAAAGATTTTGGTAAGTGTTTCCTGACTTGGTTTGCGTTTGCCTTGTATTAACAAAGTAATCGTTGAGTTATCTAGCTTGGCTATTTTAGCAAAATACCGTCTACTAATACCTCTTTTTTCTATGTAATCTTCTAGTTTCATTGCTGTTCTTCCTTGTAATATTCTGTTGCCCAATGAATACGCTGTTGTCTATTTGAATACACACCCTTGCGAGTTCTACCATCTACCTTAATAAATCCTTTTTCAATCAAAGGTTTAAATCGTGGTGAGATACTACCTATACGCAGTTTTGGTAATACAATATCCACTTGATCCATTGTAGCACCTGACTCACCAAAATGCCTGACCGCATTTAAAACTTCTTTCTCAAGTTTCGTTGGGTCTATTGATATAGCTGCATCGATAGATGTATCAGGGTCAGTAGTTCGTACCATTTTATATGCGTCTTTGTTTTCCATTTTCATTGTCCTCTCTGTTAGTTGATGCGTTGACAATAATAGATGGTTGACAATATGTCAATAGTGTGAGATTGTATGAAAGGAAGGAGAAAACAATGACTGAATATAGAAAAGCATTTGGCAGTAGAGCCATGCACAACTCAGCATCTGGTGGTACACAACCACTCGATGAATACTTTTTAAAACTGTATTGTGACCATCATATGCAATTACCGTTTCCATCATCAGCTAAGATGACCGCTGGTAACGCTGTACAACGACTCGTTGATTTATCTTTGGGTCTTACCTTTGATAAGAAAGAACCCATAGAGTTTGAAGAAGCACAACGAATAGTAGAGCGTGAGTATAGTTTCTACAAACCTCGCACGTTTGATGATGGGAAAGATGCAGAGGAACACCAAGAGATACGACAACACATACATTCAACCGCAGTACAAGCACACAAAGGATTGAAAGAATATTTTGGCAGACAAACATTTGAAGGCGAGAAAAAAGAGTTCTTTGATGTGGATGACATTGATGTGCCAACCATGTATCTGATTGACTATCGCTCAAAGAAAAAAATGATAGATTTAAAAACAAGTTGGTCTATTCGCAATCCCATGAAAAAGGATGGCACTCGCACTTGGCGTATACCCAAACCAGCCAAAGAGCCAAGCACAAGCCAAGTCTGTCAGCAAGCAGTATATTGGAAGGCAACAGGCTTAACACCAGCCCTATTGTTTTGCACCGCAGATGGCTACGAGATAGCCACACCAGAGACTACCGATAAACTATCTAACGAAAGTCTAGAGCATCATTACAATGTGGTGAAACAACGATGGTTAGTGATACAGAACATTATGAAAAAATCAAAGACCTTTGATGAAGCATTGCAGTTTGTATCACCAGACCTTGAGAGAATAAAAAGCTATCAAGGTAATGACTTTTTAAAAATAGCAAAAGTAATATGGAGAATATAATGAATCAAGAATTACAACAACAAATAGATGTTATGGATATAAAACTATCTAAAATGGCAAAAGAGATGGATGATTTAACTGAAAAGTTACAGGCATTTCTTACACTTTTCAATGAAAACAATAAATTAATGAGACAGCAAAATGAAAAAAAGACAGATACCACAACATCTTAAAGAATTAATAAAGTCGGTTGGCATGAGCGAACAAGAGGCTACTTGGGATTGTCATGGTACACCAGTCATTTATCACGATGCACTAGAGCGCATATCAAGTCACATTGGTATTCAGTTTGAAAAACCAGATGTTATAAAAAACAATGTAGAAGAAGGTTTTGTTGCTATGTGTGTAACAGGTACGGACGGAGATAAAACAGAATGGTCTTTTGGTGAGGCAAGTCCTTACAATTCAAAGAACAGCTATCCGTTTGCGATGAGTGAGAAACGTGCCAAAGACAGGGTAATCCTCAAACTTATCGGTGCGTCTGGATTTGTATATTCAGAAGAAGAAGCAGAAAGTTTTAAGAACCCTAATCGTCACGTTGAACAAAAGCAGCAAGTCAAACAAGAAGAACCACCACCGTTTGAGCCTGACCCAGACTCTGTATCAATCTTGAAACAAGACTTAACAGATGACCAAATGCGTGACCTGAGTAGAGATGAATATCTTATGGTACAAATACCAACACAGATTAGTAAATTTATTGATGCACAAGATGCAAATACTTGGCTCAATAAAAACAGTAAGTTATTAGAAACAATTAAACAGAACTATTCAGCGGATTATAAAATTATAAGTACCTTATTTAACAAAAAGTTAGATGATTTAGAAGGAGTAAATAATGGCTAAAACATATGAACCAATCCTACAACAAACCTTATTTGAACCAGATAGAAATAGTGATGACCCTAACGCACCAAACCAAGCGATGTGCCAAGTTATTACTACGTTAGGCGATTGGAATAACACAACAAAAAGTATTGATTCGCGTGAAATCGTGTTGAAAAAAGACCAAGAATATTCAATACAAATATATAAATCAGACTATAAAACAGCCAGAGGTCGTGATAAATACACGATGCGTATATCTGAAGTCATAGATGATGGGCAAGGTTTGCCAGTCAAACCAGCGGTACGAAGACTGTAAACAAAAAACCCTGTGTAGGAAAGAGCGTGAAAACCTACACAGGGAGTTTCAATGGGAGGAAATTCATGAGTAACATTTCGCTCGATAAACCATACGATGAAAATTCAGAAAAAGATATAACAAAATTAACACCACAAGAATTTCGTAAAGAACTCAAAAGAAAAAAAGATGAGTTAATTAACTTTCAACCACCAAAACCTACACGTCAGACAAGAGCAAAAACAAGTTCTAAGGTAGCTAAAAATGTAAGTGGTTGGAGAAGAGGATTCTTCTAATTACATCTTTTTCTTTTTAGGCTTCTTCCCAGCTTTTTTCATAGCCATCGCAGTCGCAGCTTGCTTCTTGGCTTTCTTGGTTTTCTTCATCATACCACCACCATAATGTCCTGGCATATCAATCTCCTTTTCTTTCTTTCCTTTGAGGTATTCAACCTCTTTACTTCTTGGCTTTATTGCGTTTGCTAATTGCTCTAGCTTTTGCTCTAGCATCCGCTTTACTACTTGCACCCCACGCACGAAGGCTAAGTAATAATCTCGTAGGTTTTCCCTTACTGTCACGTTCTGGCCCTTTCATATTGCCCATTCTTGCTAAAAAACTTGCACGTCTTGGATTATCCCCAGACTTTACAGGACGTTTTAAATTAGCTCCTGTAGTGCGCTTGAAGTGCGCTCTACCAGCCGCATTCAATCCACCTTTAGGATTCTGAAACCGTTTGGCTACCATCTACCTGTCTCATTCTCTCAACTAAACGTCTTGCTCGGTTTGGTACTTGTGTGTACCACTTTGAATCTACCATTTCATCCGCAGCACTAGGCCAATCTCGTGCATCTACATTTGCTTTCATGCCCTTAAATTTAGATAGTCTTGGATATCCCAGATTAAACATCATGTTTGCTATAATTAACTGTGCTTCCTCTGGTAGTTCGTTGAAGTCTTTGTATAGTCTGTGACAATCTTCTATCGTAACAGTAATATCTAAATTAAAAGCAGACTGCACACGACTCTGTTCAATCACTGTACCGACTTGCATATTGCATTCTGGATCGTCTTTGGTAATCAAATGTCCAATACCAAATGTAGGCAACCCCAGATGGTCAAGATATATCTCGTATTTACAGCCTTCGTCTTCGGCTAACTGCTCTCGCAGTTTATCCACGTCCATTTTTCTTTTTGCCTTTTCTAAGTTTTTTAAAATCAGCACCTGTAATTTTATCTCTTGGTGATGCTACTCTGGCTATCTTCATTTGTTTTGGTGATAGTTTTTTACCTGGCATTTTTCTTTGCTTTCTTTGCTACAGTTTTAGGTTTGGGTTGTGGTTTTACAGACAACTCTTCTATTCTAAATATACGTTTGCTTGTTGTACTATGTGTTTTTTCTGTAAAAACACTACCATCTTCTACTTCATGTGTATCGCCTGTATATGGCGCACCATTTTTATAATAATACGTCATTACTTTTTACCTTTCTTTTTCAACAAAGATTGTAATGTTTTGGCTTGTCCAGCGTGTGAACGTGATGCTTTACGCAAGCCTGATGCTACCTTTTTGACCTTTGCTTTTTGCTGTTTCGTCATCATTTCTTTTTCGCCTTTTTCTTTTTGCCACCTCTAATTAAATCCGCATCTGCTTTTCGTGCGCCACCTTTACCTGTTGCAAATGACCGTACTCTTCCAGCAGCCCACTGATGTGCCGATACTTTGGGCCTACTACCAGCAGAATAATATGCGCCTAGCCCTCGTTGATATACCTTGCCTAATGTTGCTTTTGATATACCAGATGACTTAGAATACTTTGCTACAACGGCTGCTTTGCTCATCCTTTGCTCCTTATCTTGCTGATTCTATCCATCATCGCTGGTGTGAGTTTGCCTTGTCGATACAACTTAGCAGCATACTTCTTTGGTACACCACCTTTTGTCTTTGGAACTTTGGCAAACTTTCTCATTCTTTTGGTTTCCTTCGTATTGATTCAGCTAACCCACCGCCAAAATAAAAACCAATTATCAATAACATAATTTCACCAATATAAAAATCATCAAGAATGCCTCTTATTAAAAATGTATTGCCATATCCTAATAAAGTCATTCCTAATACAAGGAAGAAAGATAAAAGAAATGTACCACCAAACATCAAAGCAAGGTATCTCTGTGCAATTTTAAATGGTGCATAATTTTTTAATAGCTCTACTTTTTGAGCCGTCTTTGCTTCGATTGCTTCTGTTTCAGAAGTGTGCATAGAGTCAATCAAATCCATGCCTTTTGCTAAGACTTTATCTGAACCTAATATTTTACCTACAATAGATAGCATTACTTTTTACTCATCCATGCGGAAACACCCATGTATGCTCCTACGATACCACCGCCTGTTATATATAGCAAGTTTGACAAGTCGGTCAGCAGTTTGATGCGTGTATCTGGTATGAACGGTGCAAACATTAGCAAAGTATAGATTGCCATAAAACATAACACGGCTGTTGCCATACGTCTTTGTGCAGTAAGTTTTCGTAGTTGTGCATTTTCTTTTTTATCCTGCATTTCCATTTCATGCAAACGCATTTCATCATCATCAACTATACCATCACCATCGGCATCTAAGTAACTGTATTTACTATCTTTTTCTAATTTCTTCTGTATCAAAATGAACCTCTATTATGCCAAAGATAAAAAATAAATATAAAAAACCCAGCAACTGTTAACACAAGAAAGATAATGCTAATAACCTCTACAAACTGTTTTCTGGCTTCTCGTTGTGCGTACAATGTTTCTTTGCGTTGTTTTCTGATATCAGCTTCCATACGCAGCAATTCTTGCCAGGCATTTGGCCCACACATACTACTTATTAAAACCCTGAGTTGGTCTCTTTGGTTCTCTAATTGTTTCTTCTGAGTGAATAATTCTATCGCTTCTTCTTCAACACTTTTTGCATTAAATATTTTCTTAAATATCGGTGGGTTTTTGGCTTCGTGATGCGCTCTGTCTATGTCTGACACCGCACTCATCCACTGCGAAAGACTTTTGCCCATCGACTCTATATCTCTGCCTATGCTTACGCCCTTTTTTAGTGTGTTAAAAGCTGCTCCAGCTATTGCCATTGCACTTACTGGGTCAACCATTACACTATCAGCGTAACAACCGTTACGGCTGCTCCTACAACAGCAATTGTTGATACCATTGTCAATCCTTCTAATCGCCACATACGCTTGTTCATATCTTCTAGTTTCTCAACCAAACCTCTGTAACGCTCTTCGCAAATCATCTCATGTGCTGTTAACTTATCCATTTTTATTCTCTAAATCAGCAACTCTTGCTCTTAAATCTTTAATTTCTTTTAACAACACAGGAACGAGCTTGCTGTAATCAATGCCAAGATAGCCTGTCTCTGGGTCTTGTACTGCTACACAGTCAGGAAATACCTCTTGCATCTCCTGTGCTACAACACCGAAATCCTCATGCTTGCCATCTTCTATCCAGTCGAATTGATAGACATTGATATCATCTATTTTCTGTGATGCAGATTGTGCTTGTTCTATGTTTTTCTTTAGGCGTCTGTCTGATGAACTGGTAACTTGAACAGTGCCAGAGGCATCGGGTAATGTTATGGTGCGAGAAGAAGTTGGGTCGGCAACAGTCAGTGTGGTTCTTACGCCATCAGATGTTGCCCCCTCAAATTGGAGATTTATACCTGATGCTAAAAGAACCTCTCTGTGAAATTGATTAAAACCAAATCCTGTTGAATAATGAGTTATCAATGAGCCGCCTGTCATGGTATTGATAACTAATCTACCATCTTCTGTACCATCAGAGGCATCAATCAATCTAGATTCTATTTCATTGTAAATAACTTTTTGGTCAGCATCGTTTTCGCCTGAGAAGTGTATGTGTCCTAGTACATCATTATCGGCTGGACTAGCACTGTTTCTATACAAATCTAAAGTTGGGTTTTCTGTAGCACCAGCGTCACTACTCTCTATCAAAACGTCTTTATGAAATTGATTTACCCCAAAACCTATTTGATAATAAGTTGTACTGCTTCCACCTCTAATTGCGTTAAATTTTACGGAACTATCCTCAGTTCCATCAGTTTCATCAGTAATTATTGTTTCAATTTCTGCATAAGTAGTTTTTTGACTAGCATCATTTTCACCAGAAAAAGTAATGTGTCCTATTACATCATTTACTGCTGGACTTGCGCTGTTTCTAAATAGGTCTAGTGTGGGGTTTTCGGTAGCACCAGCATCTGTTGAGGTAAGGGTGAGGTCGCCATTCAAAGTGGCATTATTAGATGTGTCTATTTCTAAAATATCATTTGTACCGATTGTTTCTGAGCTAGATATTTTAAATTTATTCGAATCTGAATTATCTATGCCTATGCTGTAACCTTTAGTACCAACTAATGCAAAATTAATACTAGCATCACCTGTGCCACTTTGTTGAATAGATACCAAACCAGCACTTGAAGTGTTGTTTGCTTCAGCTTGTAAAGTGCCAGTGACTGTCGCACCGCTTGATGTGGTTTCTAGCTTCTTGCTGTTGTCGTGATAAAGTTCAAACGCACCGTTTCCAGTACCTTTAGCTAACACCTCACCAGTTGCAGTTAAAAGCTGAATATCTCCAGTGCTAGTGCCTTTGATGAATAAGTTATTAACACCATCGAAACCTATATACGCATTAACTAGACCCCCATCTTGGCTAAGTTGAAGTAATGCAGTATCACTTTCATTTACATTATCTGTGTCAGCCTCAATAATAAGAACACCATCACCAGTTCCACCTGTTACCTTCGCACCAGTGCTAGTCGTGATTAATCTTGCAGAACCATTATGGAATAATGTAACTGCTCCACCCTCTGTTGCAGTAATATAATCATTGGAAGAGGAATCATCTATGTTTATTGCTGTTCCTCTAATGAATAGCCCACCAGTCCCTTGGTCTATTATTGCACTGTTTGACCCATCGTGGAATATCTCTAAATCTTGAGATGCTCCTAGTCTCAATTTCTCATTATCGCCTACATCAACGCCATCGGCAGTAAGAACTCCTGTTACTGTCGCACCAGTCGAGGTTGTTGCTAATTTTAAATTTCCATAATTGTATAATTCAGATGCACCTGTTGACCCATCAGCCTTAAAGTATAATGCTGTACCACCACTTCCATCATCTGTTCTAATATCTACATCTAAATCATTTGCAAAATTTGTAATTTGAATACCACCAGTAGTTTCAAATATTTGTAAATTAGAGCCAGTATGTCTTATTGCGCCATCCTGAGATGAACCTAGTCTTATCTCTTCATTATCATCTAAGTCTACACCATCAGCTACTAACGTACCTGTTACTGTCGCACCAGAAGATGTGGTAAAAAATTTAACAGCTCCATCATGCATGAGTGTGACTGCACCATTTTCTGCAAATGTTGCCATATTTTCTCTTGATGACTCACTTGGGTTATTTTGAATATTAACTTGAGAAGACCTTATGAATAATGAACCAGTTCCCCTATCATCTATTAAACTTGAATTTCCATCGTGGAATATCTCTAAATCAGGTGAAGATGTATCACCGAACGTAGCTTTGACATTATCACTAAAATGTAAATTACCAGAGGTCTTGGTATCTGCCGCATCACTGCGTAGGAATGATGTACTGTCTAGGCTATCAAGGGTGGTTGCGTTTACGTTAGTAAGGCTAGAACCATCTCCATCGGCAAGCAAAACTGTACCTGTCGCATTTGGAAGCGTGATTGTTCTATCAGCCGTTGGGTCGGTAATCGTAAGCGTAGTCTCATGAGCGTCAGCCGTAGCACCCTCAAAAATGATAGCATTGGCTGCGTTCATCGTCACTGTATCAACGGTTGTAGTTGTACCAGCAACTGTTAGCTTCGGTACAAGTAACTCCCCTGTCGATGGGTTGTATCGCAATGCACCAGTATCATCCAATAATCCATTGGACTCATCGTGAAACACAACAGGAAAGTTTGTATTAGCTGTGCTATCACTTACCGTTGTTGTGGATGCAAGCGTAGCAGTAGCAGCATTGCCAGTAATATCAGAGGATATGGACGCTGGTAGTCTTGCGTCTGCAACCGTGCCAGATAGTTGTGATGCATCAATGGTTTTGTTTGTCAAAGTATCCGTAGAACTTGCTGTAATACCGCCAATGTCTGACAATACTTCCGCAGCGGAACGTCCTTCTATTGCTGTGCCGTCTACTTTAAGAAAATCATTATCTGCTACACCGCTCGTAAACTTAGGAATATTTGTATTCGATATGCCTGTGTCTAACGTAGCGGCCGTACCAAGTCCTAGTGATGTTCTAACCGTAGCACCAGTTTCAAGCACAAAGTTAGAGCCATCTCCTACAATAAATCCACCATCTGTAACCGCCAAACCAGCTACATCTTGTAGTTGTGCGTCTAGTCTTGCATTTGCTATTGTACCTGATAGCTGAGAAACATCGATTGTTTTGTTGGTCAACGTAGTTGTGCTATCAGCCGTAATAACCCCTAAGTCACTTACTACTTCTGATGCGCTCCTTCCTTCAATAACACTACCATCTACTTTCAGAAAGTCATTGTCAGCAACACCTGATGTAAACTTTGGTATGTTATTGTTTCCAATACCGACATTCAGTGTTGCCACTGTGCCAAGACCTGAGAAGTTACTTGCATCCAGGTAATAACTACCTTGTTGACCATCTAGCAAATCTGCATCCAATCCTGATGATGCACCATCCACTGTTTTGATAGCACTTAATATTTCAGATGCTGTCTGGTCTGTTGTGGCACTTGCTTCAATACCATCAAGTTTTGCCTTATCACTGCTAGACATCAATCCATTTGCTGATGAGGTGGCAACATCTGTAAGACTACTATCTGCTTCTGGCACACCACTACTTGAATTAAATTTTAACACACCACCCTTGAGGTCTATATTATGTGGTAATGCACCAGATGTAGTATCGGATTCTGGTCTGAGTAAGGCTCGGTCTAATCGTCTGCTTACTTGCTGTATTTGCAAAGCCATTCGGTCGAGTGCATTCTCGTGTGTTTCTGCTGGAAATGGGTCATTGGTTCTGTAATCGGTAGGCTGTGTAAATGCCATATTACGCATCAAAAATACAGTTTCACTTGCCGTAGGCGCAGTCACAAACGTAACTGTACCACCATTAACATTACCAGTGCCTGTTACTGCATAGTTTGTACTTCCTGTTCCTATAGACCTAACAGACTCTACACCTGTAGCCGTTGTGACCACAATGACTTTGATGTCTGTTGTTTCTAATATCTCAAAGGTAAAACTAAATGCAGTAGTTGTACCATCGCCTGTATATGTATTTGTTGTTGTCGTTGTTGTAACTGTCATGGTTTTAGGTCTTTATAATATAGTTGAGAATAATTGTTGGTTGTACGTTGTTGTGTGCTTGTCCACCACCTGTAGAACCTGTGCTACCACTTGAAGTAGAGGTAATTGGTCTCGGTGCGCTTGAGCTTGTAGTTGTTTGATATCTATCCCCAGTGCTTGAACCTGTGAGTACACCACTATGAGCATGAGATGGAATTTGGTCTACTGTTAGTGTGTGTGTCTCAGCACCACCTGTATCACCTAATGTATCACCATTTAAACCACCTGTTTGGTCAGTTAGACGGTTAGCAGATGAGCCAGACATATCATCTTTACCAGCAACAACACGTCCCTGTAAGTCTGGCAAGTTAAATGTGGTAGTTGCGCCTGACTGGTCAGTAACACCTGCATTATATGCATCGCCACCATAGGTATTGGATATAACAGCGTGTAAATCTTTATAGGTAAATGTGTTTACAGCCTGACCACCACACAATAAAAAGCCAGTAGGAGCAGATGTACCAGCAAAAGGTATTACCATACCAGAAGAAAAACCAACCGCTAATGTAGTATAACTAAACGAACCATCTCCATCTGAGGTGATTGCCTGACCAGATGTGCCATTGCCAGATATATTCAACTCACTTGCTGTAACAGCATTCGTATCGATTTGTGATGAGCCTACGGTATTAAGGGTTGCTAAATTACCTAAACCTATTGTGGTTCTTACCGCAGATGCGCTGGTGTCATCTACGATTGTAGCAGCAAACGTGGATATTGGTGTAACATCGGCTGTTCCAGACACCGCAATCACATCACCATTTGTATCAAACCCTAAATATTTACTAGCTCTTTCTGTGGAAGTCGGAATGGTTATTGTGCCTGTATCGGTTTGTGCAAACTTAAATGTTCTATCTATTTCTTCTTGCTGTTGTTGTTGAATAAAGGTTAGTTTATCCAATGCTTCTTCATGCGCTGCTGCTGGAAAGCTATCATTAGGTGTATAGTCTGTGTTTTGCGTAAGTGTCATTACACGTTTTAACAACACCGTCTCACCGCTTTGCGGTCTTCTGTCTGTTGTATCGTAGTTACTATCGCCTGAGTTACCTGTATCAAACTTAAACGTAACTGTGCCACCATCAGACTCACCAGCATTACTCACGAGATAATCGGTGTTTATTGTTTTAGTTACTTCTGCACCAGTGCTATCTGTTCTGACAATAACAACTAAATCACTATCATTAAATATTTTGAAGCTATAGGCAAAAGCAGAGGTAGTGCCATCACCACTATAGCTGACTTTTGTTGTAGTGCTACTGACTGTCATATCTACTCCTACTTACTTTCTTATACCTTATTTTTATGTGTCAGCAAAGTTTTAGTACCTGTTTACAAACTGACTTGGTGGTATGTAAAATTCTTGACCTGTTTCTCTTTCCATTCTTTTTTCCATACGTTTTAAATACCCTGGGTTTGCAAATTCTTGCAATTCATAAACAAATAAATAATCTAATGCCAATTTTGTATAAAATAAATTTATAAATGGTGTATTTCTCAAAGCCAATCTTACTGTAGATGCAGAAGCATCATCACCATCTCTAAATTTTGCAAATATTTTTAAAATATCAGCAGCTGTTCCCAGTGTTGGACCAGCAAATGTTTCAAGAGGACTTTGACCATAACGATTAAATTCGCCAAAAATAAAATCCCCATAAATACCAGCACCGCCACCTTGCACAAAAGCTCGTGTTAGTGTTTCTGTGTTAAGTGTATAATTCTCTCCAAACACTTCTTGAGGGTCTCTACCTTTCAAAACATCTTTTGTAGCATTGGCTAAATATCCCATCATTGTTGTACCAACCATCATTTTTGCTAAACCAACTATGCCGCCAGTAGCAAGCTGCCTACTCATACCCTTAGTAATATACGTTATTGGAAATCCTTTGAGTTGCATAATTAATCTGATTGCCTCTCCGCCAACCGTTCCTCGTGGCAATCCTTGATTCATAATTGCTCTTTCTCTTGCCCCAGGTGTAGGTATAGCTGTATCTGCACTATCCGTTAGATAAGAAGCAAATTTAGTTCTTAAATCATCTTTAAATTGCACTCTCATTTTGTCTGTAATATCTAATGTATTTTCTCTGTCCCTTATAATTGGGTCTATACTTTGATTTGATAAATTATCAATTTCTTTTGGGATAAGATATTTCTTACCATCCAATGCTTTCATATCTAATTGTCTTACCAAACTCCAATCATCTCTTCCAATATTGTAAAGTCTGAGTAATCTTTGGGTTTCTGGTGGTATTTTATCAAAACTTTTATTTGCATAATTTGCTAAGTCTGCTGATAACATTCTTGCGATACCTGTTTTTTGTGCATTGTTCCACCAAGTCATTCCATTTAATTTAAAAAATGTTTGATGTAATTTAGCAATTTTTCCAGGTCCGCTGTCATTTGCACCAAATCGTGCGTGAACATCACCTAACATATTTTCAACACCCACATTCAAAAGATAAGCTAATTCTTTTTGTTCTTTAGTTTCAAACATTCTAAACGTATCAGCGAAGGCTCTCGCATACGAACCAAATATACCTCTTTGTGTATTTGAATTTATAAAAGCTGCCTTTGTTCCTAAATCAGAGATTGACGATATGGTTGCAAAACCTAGTTTTGCCATGTTTTGAACCATTCTTACACCAGCAGATATTCCTGCAAAATCTACATTTAGACCCCAAACTGGTTGACCTGCTCCTCTTGCTCTTGTTGTGCCATCTAATTCTGCAAATTGATTTTTTAAAATTCTATCGTTGATTTTACTAAATATTGCTGGGTTAGATTTTGCTTCAGATTGCATATCGCTTAATACTTTTTTAAACATATTTTGTGGGTTTGTACCAAAAGTTTCAAGCAATCCAATAGATTGTGCATCATGGGTAATTGAATTTATTACTGCTTCTGAAAATGTCATTCGAGTATATTTGTTTGCATAAGCAAAAGCAGATTTGCCATCCCTAAAATGCAATATTCTTTCGCTGCTTAATTTTTTTGCTAAGTTTCTTGGGCCTGTAAACTGAGACAACTGGTCTATTATGCCGTCATCACTATAAATAGCATCTGTTTTTTGGTGGTTTCCTGTAACTAAATTATCATAAATATTGCCAAGAAACTCATCTTCACCCATTCTCGGTGGTTTATGTTTGAATGTTTGCTCTCTATTGATAAAATTTTTAACGTCATTTATCCAGTTTTGTTTATCAACCGCTGTGCCCTTTCCTCTTATAAGTATTGGGTCATGTGACTGACGAACAACATAATTCTCTAATTCACCAATATTTGCACCATTTCTATTTTTTCTATCCAGTAATCTTTTTTGAATTTTTCGCACCGCTTCTGCTATTTGCCTTGCTTCTTTACTGCCACTTGAACCAAGCCCATCAAACAATTCTCTATATATTTCTGCATCTAATTCATTAGCTTGAAACAATTTAATCAAATCATTTCTTTTAAGTTCTGCTGCCAGTATTCCTAAATGGTCAGACATGATAGCCTGTTGTTTTGCATCTACACTATATAAACCACGTCTTGCATCTCCGACCATTAAAGCTGATAATGCCTTTCCTGGGTTGCTTGGCTCTGTGCGAATGACGTTCATTATATTTCTATATGCTCTGGCGTTAATTAATTGATTTCGTTTTTGTATTGCAGCAGATATTTTTGCTTGTTTTGTGATTTCTATTGCTTCTGCATATAAATCTTTCAGTGTTTCGTCTCCGATAACGCCACCACGCTTTTCAATTCTTTGTTCCATTACATCTAAGATATCTTGCAATTCTTCTTTCAATAACGGAAAATCGTATTTTTTTGATACTTGCTGAAGATTTGTTAAACATATTTTTGTCATCGTTTATAATTCCTGTTCATACATTCAGCAGCAAGTCTTGTAATTTCTTCAAAATTTTCTGACTTAGAAATTAAATCATCTGCCGCTTCTATCTCTCTTGCAAACTCGCTGGGTATTGGTATTTCTGAATTTTCTAAATCTCTCAGTAGAAGTTCTGATTCTGCAAGTAATTCATTTAACGCTAACTCTTCAATGGCATCAGAAGCAGCGTCCATTTCTTGCAAAACTTCTTTTTGGTCCACCATATTCCCAAGATTATAATCTTCCGCTAAGGCTTGGTCCCTCAAATTGTAAAATTCTTGTTCTGTTAAATCGCCTTGTCTTTGTGCTGTAGCAAAGTCAATTCTTTCTTGTCTGTCTATTGATTCAGACAAAACAGTTAGAAAAGTTTCATCCGTCATTCCTGCTGGGTTTATTTTATAAAAGTCAGCTAAATCTAAAAGTTCTTTTGCTTTTTCAAATTCTAAAACTTGAGCGGAATCAAATTGTGAAAAAACAGAACTTGAATGTAAATCTTCTGATAATAAATCTAAAAAATCCGCCACAGAAAAATCATCTATATCTCCATCAAATGACTCTGGGATATACCCTTCTTCTCTCGCTCGTGTAATTAATTCTTCTAATTTTTTTCCGCCTTTTGCTTCTGTCTTGGCGATTGAAAAATAATTTTTATCAAAAATAGATTTTACATCCCCAATATTAGGATCCTTTGTTGATATTCCTCCTTCACTTTTGACGAATTGAATAAGTGTTTTTGGTTTCTTTACTTTTAGGGTTTCTGGTAGTGATTTTCCTTTTGTTTTAAAAACCGATATCTCTTCAATACCAGGAGCATCATCTTTAACAACTATTTCTGCTTTTACATTTCCATCTTTATCAAATGTTCTTTCAACAGAACGAACTGTTGGGTCTACATCTTTTACTCTTTTTGCTCTTCTTATAATATTTTCTGTTGCAAGATTTACGGTTGCTTGATGTAAATTACCTCCAGATATCTCTTGGTCATTGACTGCTTGAGCAACAGATGTTGTTAAAGCCTGGTCTCGTATTTCTTGCTTTGATGCGTTTATTCTATCAGATAATTTTCCAAAACCTACGTGAAGCCCTCCTCCCATAACACCGCCAAATGTAACATTAAGAAAACTATCCATAAGACCGTAATCATTATCTTGTTCATAATTGGCTTGTAAGTTGATAGGTATTTCTAATAACGAAGCACCAACAACACCATCTGTCACACCTGTTGCAAATCTACCGCCAGTTTTTCCATAACGAGCAGCAAAACTTGCAGCCCTAGCTGTACTGACAACAGGCAAAAACGCAGCTGCAATATTTATGGGGTCAAGTAAACTTGCTGCTATTCCTGTTGCGAATTGTAATGCACCTAATCGAAAACCCCCTCTTGACCTACTTAATGTCAAATTAAAAGCATCTCTTTTGTCTTGTCTTTCAGCAAGCAGTTTTGCAACACCCTCTTTCATTCCTTGAGGGCCAACTTCTATCCCTGGTCTATAATATTCACTCTCTTTATACTCATCTGGAGATAATATTTTACCTCTTTCTATTTCTGCTTGTCTTTGTTCAAAAAACCTATCAGCAACATTCAATGGGTTGTAATAGAAGTGTTGGTCTAATGTTGCACCCAAAACATCTAGCGAACCCACTTTTGTTGTGCTGAAATATTTTTCAGATATATTTGGGTCATATTCTTGTTCTGGAATATATATCTCAACCATTAAAATAATTTTCCGATAAACTGCAATGGATTATTAATAAATTGTCTATCTGCTGTCCCTGGGTTTAAAATTTTTGATAACTGTTGTTGTTTTTCTTGTAACTGGGTAGCACCGCTAATCAAATCACTAAATTTAACTTCAATAAATAAAAGTTGATTATCAGATTTTCTGCGAACAAGATTACCTGTTTTATCAATAAGATACACACCAGAGTTATCTGTTGTTGTTACCCATCTTCCCTCGTTAATAATATCTGTAATATATTCCTCATCTGTAATAGATTCTTGAATCCCTACTTGCGTTGGAACTTCAATAATATCAAGCAAGTAATTCTTTTCTAAATCACCTATCGATTTTTCTAACAAAGTTCCTATTTGTTCTTTGAATCCATCTAAGCCTTTTTTTAATCTTACAGAATTATTTTTGACTTGAATGAAAGAATATTGGCTATTAATTACAGCATCGGCTGCTTTTTTTGCTGCTTCTTTTGGGTCAATATCCGAAATCGACATATAGTAAAAAGCTGTATTTTTAACAACATCTCTCATTGCAAACACATGAGCAGCTCTTTTATCAGTAGCCGTTCTTTGAAGCACATCTTCAAAACCTCCACCAATAATACTTCTTGAATAATCACTTAATTCCTGTCTTACTGCTTCTGTTGTGGCATCTCTTTGGTCCGTTGTAAGTTCTTGTTTAAATCTTTTAACAGACTCAACAGAATTTGCTGCATCAACATCAAACATATATGCGTTATTTGGATTAGCTATAATAATGTTATCAACGATTGTAATAACACCTCGGTTCATCATGTTTCTTAAAACCATTGCGCTATTTTCTTCGCCAAATGAGTTGATGAACTCATTTCCAATTCGTGACTTTTCATTGTAATCTTCAGCAGAATCATATTGATTTTTAAATACAGACATTTCGGCATCTGTCGTAAGTCGTATGTCTATTTCTGCAATACCTAATTGTCTTTGAAAACTAATTCTTTGAAATGTATTAAGCTCTCCTTTTTGTTCTTGTAAGTATCTTACAGGGTCAGTCGCAATTGCTTGATTTCTAGTTTCTAGCATATTACCCAGAATTTTTATCGTATTTAATTTTTCCGTTACTCTTTCTGGATTAGTTTTTGCAAGCTCCCTTACTTCTTGATTAAGTTCATTAATGGTTCTATTTATGTCGGTTGTGTTTGAAAACTCAATATCTTTAAATAAACTTCCAGCTTCTTGTGCCGACAATATGGTTTTTCTAAATGCTTCCGCACCTTCTGTATCTTCCATTGAAATGTAAAGATTTTCCGTTTCATTAATAATTTCTTTTAATTCTTCGCTAATACTTCCTTTTGAAATTGAAAGACTATCAATAATATTTTTTTGATTTACATTTATTTGTTCTTTTACTTTATCTTCTTTTTGATTTAATTCTGAATTAATGATTGCAAGAGCTTTCGTTCTTAAATTATCATCGTCGTTTCCTTGAAATAAACCTGTGTTTTGAATTACATTGTCCTTTTCCGCATTAAGTTGAGCAACCGATGCCCCATCTACAATTTGTCTCAAAGAAGTTAAGATTTGCTCTGTATTTTCTGCTTTTATACTTGATTGTTCTCTTTTAATTCTTGTAACTAATCTATCTCTTTCTGGTCCTTCAAGAACACTAAAATCAATAGCTCCAAGCTGCTCACCTTTTATTATACGGTCAAAAAGTTCTTCATCTGCCTTTAAAATTAAATCATCAGGCGCATCTGCTATCGCAGTAAAAAACTGCTCGACAACTTCTTTTTTTAGTTCTGTTTCAACTTTTGTTTTCTTTACATTAACTAGATTTCTAATTTGTTGTTTTGCAGTCGAGCTAATTGTATTGTCTTTTTCATTTTCTTTCAAAATAGCATCTAATTCTTGAGGAGTTGTGGCGGCTGCAATCGCTGCTTCTGTGTTTCCTTTTTTAATATCTTGGAATACTTTTGTTTCGTCATATTTAATTTTTAATCCTTGAAGTCTAAAATCCTCAAATGCTTTTTTTAAAGATGACTCATAATATGTATATACTGCGTCTTGTGGATTCACAGAACGCATCAATTCCATGTGTGTTTCAATATCTTTGTTGGCTTTATTTGCTCTATTAGCTTGTTGCCTTGTGAAAGCAATGTTTGCTCCTGCCGATGAAAAACCTAAAGATAACTCATCAAATGTTCTTGATAATTCAGATTTTTGTTTGGGTGTAAAGTTTTCATAGGAACTAAAAAGTCTTGTTTTCAAATCTTTCTGAAAATCACCTGCAAAGTTTTGATAATCTGAAACAGTTTGTGATTTATCATTTCTGTTATAAGTTTGCCATTCTTCTTTAAGAGCGATAGTCATATCACTTTTTGCTTCTGTAGTTTGGGCATCTTTTTCAGCTAATGCAAAGTCAGCAGCTACCTTTCCTGCTTTTGATAATGTTTGCTGAAACCCTGCAAAGGCTCTGCCTGGTGCGGTAAAGGCTGATGTACTTGCTCGTGGTGATAACTGACCAGCAGCTAATCCTTGTGTTGGCCCTGTTCCTTCATTATATAACGGTATTTTAGGCAATTAAAGTTGCTCCTGTTGCTGCTGCATCGGTAAATCCACCGAGTAGTGATTGTTGTCCTTGTATTCGAAGTGCTTGGGCTGTTGCTTGTCCTTCAAGCCGTGATAAGGTTGCTTCAGACTCTTTTTGCATCTGCTGAATACTCGATGCATATTGTATTCGTGCTGCATCCTTCTCAGTGTTGAAATAAGCGTCTGCTAGTGCTTGTAATGGACTGCCTGACATTCTGATACCAGAGGTAGCTGTTGCCACTCTTTGTGTGCTTATAAGCCTGTCTGACTGTCTTCTAAGCGCAGCTTCTTCTTCTCTTTTCTGTCTTGCTAAAAGGATTGCTTCGTTTTCAGCAAGCTGTGCATTATATTCAGCTACCTGTTGTGCAGCACGAGCAGCAGCTTGGTTTCCCTTTGAACCCATGATACCGCCAAGACCTTGACCACCTACGGCTAATGCTGTTAATCCACCATCAGGCATTACTTTATCCTCGCCATGCGGTAATAATCACCGCCATCTACACCATATTGTCTCATCAAACCCTCATTTTCAAAGCCCAACCATTTTGCAAATCGTATAGCTGTTGGGTCATCTGCTGAAACACTTGCCTGTATTCTATCCAATTCATTCTCTGTTTCAATCACATCAAACATATAATACGTGTGTTTTACTACTGACTTGTATTTTATCTTACCTTGCTTTGATATAAAAAACCAACCTTCTGCAACTCTTCCCCACATCTTGTGAATACCACCCATGCCTAATATTACATCATCATCAGTTAATGTATAACCATGCACCTGGTCTGGCGCAACAAATGCATCTTTATGTTGTTTTTCAATAACAAAGTCTAAGTCTATGTTTTCAATATCTTTTTTATCAAAAGTTCTTAATTTAAGCATCGAATGTATTAGACCTTCTCATAATCGCCAGTATCGTCATAGGCAATGGTTGATTTTGTCGTATGATGACTTGGGCATCATTATCATATCCAGATGGAAAAAATATTTCTTTATCGCCATTGAACAAAGGTATTGCTCCATCCATAGGCATACTACTATCACGAAATGGCATACGGTCAAGATTATTTAAGTCTGGCCCTGTTTCTGCTCCAACGGTATCAATGAATCGTGCCGTTACACCATGTATGCGTTTGATTTTTCCTTGTGATATACCATCATCTGCACCAGCTTCCATACGCAATGTTTCAACCAATGAGTCAAAATTATAGCCCACATGAATGACACCACCACTTCTATCAAGTGTAATGTTACCATTTGTAACAGTCTTATCCGCATGGCTTGCTCCATCTACTAATACCGCTACGGTTTCACCTTCTAAGTGATTGACTCCTGTAATAGACGATATTTTTTTGCGAACTTCACCACCTGATATGTAAGTTGTAAACGGTGTGCCGTTGGTTGCTTTACGCACCACACCACTATTAGGCAAAAATACCAAATCAGCATCATCGGCTATCGCCCCTGTTGTGCCAGTAGATAAGGTAATTTTTGATTGACCAGCCAATGCAACAACCGTTGTTCCAGAAGCTATGTTTGTGCCTGTTACCACCATGCCTGTTGATATTGTACCTGAAACAGTATCAATATCAATCACCGTAGCACCGCTACTGATGCCACTTCCATTATTTACTTTTGCTGATGGAAAACCACTTGCTGCACTTAAATCAACACCAATCGTAAAATTATTATCATCTACTTTGGTAACAATAACACCTGTGTTATTAACGGTTGTCATGCCTACAATATCAAAAATTGCTATTTGGTCATTGGTCGCAAAACCATGATTATCAATATTGATGTTAGCTGGGTTTGCTTTAGTAATTGATTTGATGCTTTTAGTTGCTGGGTTTGCTAATTCAAAAGTATTTGTTTGTGAATTAAACACCGTAAAACTATCACCATTCAGTTCTGTCATGCCTACGACATCTTCAATAATCACCGTATCTCCATTGCTAAATCCATGAGAGGAGGATGTAACCGTCAGTGTTTGATGGTCGATGGTAACACTGCTTACTTGGTCGGTTGACAGAGACACACCTGTAATGGTTTTAGCGGTATTCTGAAACGTAACCCCTGAATCTAAAAAGAAAGCATTTCGTATTTTTTGCTCAAAATTAAATGATTTGAGATACACAATGTGTCGTACCGTAGAGCTATTGATGGTGCGCTTTACCGATAAATATACTTGGTCTTCTGTGCCACTGGGTATGGATGTAACACTCTCAACAACTCCTGAGTTTCCAAACGGATGCTGATGCCATCCAACTGTATTGTTTGCAGGGTCATAACTGAGTCCTATCAAAACACCATCAGAGCGCACAAACCATAAAATCAATTCTGGCTCTTGTTGCCATACCATATCAATTAAGCCACCTTTGGCAAGATGTTCTCCTAATATGGTTAAGTCTCTTCCAACCAGACCATCCGTATTTAAATCAAAGGTAACTTCTTTTACTTTCTCACCACTTTTTTGCACTAGTATTGTGCTTGCTCCTGCTCGAAGTGGTCGTACATTTGATGTACCGAATGTGGTTTCTCGTAATACATTTACCGATGTGGGTGTCACCGCAGCCCCTTGCGTACCACCTGATAAGGTAAACTCTGCGCTGGTGGTAAGGATTTGCAAGAACCGTCCTGGTATCATGTGCTTGATAACATTTACTTGGTCAGATGCAATCGTAACATTAATGGCATCATCATCGTTTGTGCCAGGACTATGATTGGTAAAATCATCTGTTACTGACCCAAAAATACTTTGTGGCTGTGCGGTTGTACCAGCAAAAAACAATCTTTCTTCATAAAACGCAACCGCTCTTGGAAATCCATTTCGACTGCTAAATGCACCTCGTGACCATCGTGTTGTTCCATCTGTTGCATTTTTTGGCAAGACAAGTGTATTAATATTGCCATTGACCGAATTGTTTTGCACTACAGCAGTTGCTGATGTAGCACTTGCTACGGCTGTAATTTTAACAAACCCTGTGCCACTATGCTGAAACTGCCATGTATGATTTCCATACACCTCTGAGCCAGATGTATGAACAGGTGCTTGCGCTCCTGTAGATTCTCCACTTCCTGCATCTGTTTTCTTATACACATTACCATTATGTCGTACTAAATCATTCTGTGAATAATTATCAGACGTAGACCATGCATCATGTTGCACTTCAACAATATCTCGGAATCGGAACAATGAGCCTACATCCGATGATGCAAATAAATCAGCCGAAGCGGTAAGTGTGACTGTTCCTGTATTCGCATCTGATGTGATGGTTGTTGTTCCAATATTCTCATCTTCGTATGGGCCATCTACAAAGTCTACATCCGCTAATGTAAAAGACGTAGCTGTTGTTCGTGTAAGCTGTGCTGGTGCATGGCTGCGATGGGCAATAAACATCACATCTGCTGATTGTGCAAAGGTAAGTTCTTTGACCTGTGCTACGGTATAGGTAGTGGTTATCTCAACGATTTTTCCAGACGTACCGCCTGAAGAATAGGCTGTAAAGGCAGAGCTATCAATACCTGATAATTGAAAAGTGTTTGTTGTTGCTCCTGCTACAGTAAATTCTCTATTATTGAGTTCTGTCATACCCACAATGCCTTTGATAAATACTCTATCACCATTGCTGTAGCCATGAGAAGAAGCGGTGACTACCGCAGGATTTGCTGCTGTAATTGCAGATATGGATTTTGTTGCTTCGGTGAGTATTTCCTCATCATTGTAAAAACGAATATAGTTGAGACCAAACTCCAACACATAGGATACAGGTTCTTCCGATGCGGTATCTGCACCAAACTCAAAGTTTACCAGACGTACTTCACCGCCATCTTTGGATGAATGTACATAATAACTTCCTGTTCTTCTGGTAATACCTCCTTGAGGGAAGACCACCATATTCTGCAAGGTTTGAACCCCTGCATTATATTTTTGTAAATCAACTCTTCCTTCTAATCTGGGTGTCAACTCACCTGATTGGAAGTTGGTAACAATGGTTGATACTCGTGCCATATCACACTCTTACGTCAATAAACTCGCTCGATGTTAATCTATCTGGTACACCTTCCATTGCATCCATAGCTTTGGCTTCGGATAATCGTGCTTGGTATAACTGAAATATCTGACCTGATAGCGATGCACTTCCTGTTATGGCATAGGCAACTTCCGATGCCAGTTTGTGTGCTATCGTGCTTGAGAGCAAACTATCATATTCTTCGGTATCGGTTACTCGTGCGACATAGATAATTTTACAGGCTGTTTCATCTGATAATACTTTTCTTCCTTCTATTTTAAACATGACCTGTGTTTCGTAGGCAGCAATGTCTTGATTAATACTGTCAGTAAAGAATGATAAGACACGCAAACAAAATGGGTCAGTAGGAAGGGAAAACTGATTGGTAAATCCAAATGCTGGGGTAGCAGAGTCTTTAGCAAGAGTTGCTCTTCGTATCGCTGAGTTCCAAGGGTGAGAGCGTAATACTTGGTCTCTTACGGTAGTAAATCTTCGATTGCAGAGTTTTGCTTCTTTGGAGTTTTCATCAAGAGATGTAATGGTAGCTGCCCCTAATAAATCCATAGCTTCATTACAAATATCAACAACAGAAGACATACTCTCACCTCTTAGTAAAGGAAGGGCAGATTGCTCTGCCCCTCACAGTTTAGTTTACAACATACTCAATCACGAAAGATAAATCACCAGCCGTGTCTCCTGCTGCATCGAACAATAATCCGATGAACAAGTAACCACCTGGGTCTGATGTTTGACCAGCATCTTCCCATACTCTCTGACCTGTTGTGTTTATGTTTCGTGCTTCATAGGTAACATCTGTTCCAACACCACCTACGGCTGCACGAAGGTCAGTGATTGCAGACGCATAGGCATCATCATCCAGTGCGGTAAATGTTCCGTTACTTTCCGAATACACACCTACGTCACAAGTGTTTGTTGTACCAGAATCCAAGTCATCGTTAAATAACTTGATGGTTACAATTGCTGCATTTGAAGGAATAGGAGCAAGCATCACTGTATCTGTGGCAGATAAATCACCAGCAGCTAGTGCGATTGTTCCCATTGCTACTCGCTTCACGCCATGCAAAGTCCTAGATGGGGATGCCACCTGGGGCAATGCCAACATGTTGGAAACGAGGGTTGTGTTTACATTAGCCATTTTCTAATCTCCTACTCTTAATCTGGTGTTTCATCACAGAAGATTTTAACGACTTTGGACTCTTCCATCCGCACCGCGCCAATGTCCATACAATAGTACACTTGAGTTGCATAACCTTTATCGTTACGCTCATCAATTCGTGCAGAGACATCTTTGCCAATACCAAGTGTAAGCCCATCTTCAGCCCATGCAAAGCAGGAACGAATATCATTTGAATCAACATCTAGGCGATTTGTCATGATAAATTCAAAGCCTAAGAAGGAATTTACATCCCCTTGAGCTAATGCTTTTACCGTGTTGAAGTCTGAACTGGTCACCTGAGTTGTGCCTAGTAAATCTTCAATTTGCTTTGGCCCTACTGCAATGTAACGTGGTATTGAAGGGTCAACATCATTTAAATCCAGCTTACGTTTTGCTTCAAGCAATTTGGCTATGGTCAAACCATCATTTGATGATGCTGAACCTACCATATTGTTTGTTGCGTCAAGTGTTGCTGAACCTGAACCTGTTTCACCTGTTGATGCTGTACCAAGTGCTGCATCGATAATCACATCATCCATTGCACGACCCATAGCTGCTGCTGCGGCTTGTGCATAAAAAGATGTTGGGTCAATTAACATACGCACCTTATCTTGGTCATCGATTAAATCGGCATACTCATAGGATGCTAAACTTAATCTACGTCTTGCATGAGGGGTATCAAGTTGTGGTGTATCGGCATGGCGAGATGTACGCAGTTGCGCTGTTGCCTTACCTATTTGGTCTATAAATGCGTTCTTACCGACAACATTCTCAATGCGAACTGCATCACGCAGACGGCTGCCCATCTGTTGTGACAGCATTTGCACATTGGCAGAATACTGTTGTACGAACGCGGTTGTGACTTGTGAAGACATACTATACTCCTTCTTTCACAAATTGCGTTTATACTGTTGTCGATGTGCTACCCTTACGGACACCTCTAGGCTTTTTAGTTGCCATAGAACTATCGTCTATCCGATTGTCTTCAGGACGATGTAAATCGCTACCCTTAACAACCCAACCCCAAAGCACGTCTGCTTTGTCTTTTAGCTGGTTCGTATCTAAAATATCTCTATTTGCACAGGTTTGCAAGAGATTACATATTAATTCGTTTCTGGCTAGAACAAATGACTCTTTATCCATGTACCATTTCCATCAATTCACTTACACGAGATATGGCTCTTTGTCGTGCCACATAGTTCTTTTTATCGGTATATTCGGGTGAATTCATAATTGCATCAATTTCTGCTTGTGCTTCAACAGGAGTTAGCTTGCGTGTTTGTGTTGCATCCGCAATTGTATCCTCACTTGTAGATTTATTTACAAAGTCTGCCATCTGCGAGAAGTATTTTATCACTCGTGGGTCATCGCCAAACTTCAAACCGCTTGCTAGTTGTAACTCATAAATATCAGAATCACCAAACTTACCAAGCAATCCTTTGACACCAGCCAGTTTATCTTCATACGCCTGACCCCATTCTTTTTTCAGATTGGTAATGGTTTCTTCTTTGAGACTTTCCTGTTGTCGGCTAATCTCTTCTTGTGATGTATTTACAGTCGATTTGTAATACTCCATCACACCGTTTACCTGATTAGGTGTTAGATTAAGTTTATGTGCTATACCCTTAAAATTACTAGCAATTTCTTCTGTTACTACGTTTCCATCTACGACAACATCGTACTTGTCGGCTGTTTCTGGTACACCTAGATACTGATGTATTTTAGTGAGTTGTTCTTCGGATGGGTTTTTGGGGGCTGCTAGTTTATCTGCACCGATGAGTTGTTGTGCATTCACATAGGATTTAGCAAGATTACCCACATCTTTTATGGGTGACAGGCTTGGATGTGAGCGTAATTCTTCTGGTAATTGGTTTAAGAAATCGTTACCAGAACCGCCTTGTGCTACCTCTGCTGGTGTTTCCAGTGTGGGTGTAGATGGCTGGTCTACCTGTTCGACTGCTTGTTCTTCCATTTTTACTCCTTATTTATCATGTTTTTAATATGTAAGAAAACAGCACGTTTTCCTTCTTCAAAGGCAGATGCGTTGGCATCTCCTGATACATAGGTCGTTGTCATTGCATGACATCGATTGGCTAAATCATTAAAGACTTTTACACCGTTTTCGGATGTAAATGTCTGAGTATACATATCTCTGAGCTGTTCAATTTCTTGTTGTCTTCGCTCTTGTGTATAGGCTTCATTCTCAGTTTGCTGTGTTTCTGTCATTATTTGCTTACCATTCTTACTGCTTGTGCTGCTTGAGCGGTATCGGCTACATCTTGTGATAATGCTTCACGCTCTTGCATTGCTTGTTGCATTTCCTGACGCTGTTGTCTCATCGCATCTACTTCACGTTGAGATTTCAATGTCATCTTTGGAACACCCAGACTATCGGTAATGTGTCTTACCAATCCATCTGGATCAATATGGTCACCCACAGGCAGTGCCTGTGCCAACGGCATTAATATCTCTAATGCCTTCATAGTATTGTTCAAGCTGCTGGATTTTTGTGCCATAGCTAGTGGGGATACATATTCAATATCTACATCTCTTCCTTGTATTAATGCTGGTGCTGGTTGCAACATATCGGCTCGTAGCATTAAAGCAAACACACGGTCTATCAATGGACGTAGCATTTCATTCATTAATCTTCCAAGAACAGGGCCAATGACTCGCATCCGCTCTTCTTGTCTTTGTATGACTTCGGTTGCTGTCATGTTTGGAGAACCACCAACGAGTATCTGGTCTACATAAAAGGCAGAGCGAATGGCCTGTCTTCGTTGTTCTTCCATACTTAAACCTACATTGGTATTGCTACCTGTATTCAAAGGCGTGATGGTATCTCGTGTGCCAGAGCGGTAGAAGTTTAAACCGCCAGGCTGTGTTCTAACAGGCAACATAAAGCCATCATCAGGAACAAGCAACGGTGGGTCGATTTGTTTTTGCGCTGCCTGAATGATTGTTTTGCTCATCAGGTTTAACATTTTTACATCTGGTAATGCCGTCATCGCAGGAGAACGCCCCATGATTTCACCTGTGCTTTTGAGGAATCTGGGTACGATGAACGGCATTTCTTCAAAGCCACCTTCGGATAATATCATCTGTGTTTTATTGCACACATACACCGAAGCAAATGGCATATTCACATTATCTCGTTTAGTGATATCTCGTGTCATACGAGGGGTTACAATATGCAATATCTCAACTGGTTCTTCTGGATTCTTTTTAAATACCTTTGAAATATGCTCTCCGACATTCTCTTCTCCAAATCTCTGCACTGCTGCTTTGGCAGAGGATTCATACTTTCGATACACGGTATCCACCATACCATGTAAATCTTCTTGTATGTAAAACTCAGAGATATGTCGTGTGGAACAACGAAGCTGATTATCTTCCCCCATTTCAATAAACATACAGCCTGTGCCAAACACAACTAAATCAACATATAACTCATGTACTTCAGTTTCAAAGTTTGATTGATTGAACAATCGCATCATCCGCATAGATGTATCTTGCAACCATTCTCGTACATCATCATCACGATTTATATCGGTTTCTTTTACATCCAGATGAAACCAAGGCGATGCACCGCTCGTCAGCATACCATGCAGAGACGATGCTAATAAATCAACCGCTTGCAATGCTGTTCCATCGAATATCTGTTCCATACGCTTTTCGCCTTTGGAACGCTTTTTAACAATCTCTGCTTTTCTGGGAAGCATGAAGTCAGCGAGTTCTTGGTAGTGCGTGTTCCATGTATCACGCTGGTCTTCTACATAATCAAACCGCTTGAGTAATGCTTTTAATTCTTCATCAATCATTTTATCATCGTGTTGCGTGTACCAGTATCCTGATTCAGTAATCCAGCCACAATGGTAGAGCCTCTGCCAACACGCCCTGCTCGTTGTCTTCTAACCCCTTCTTCAGCAAGGGCTGCGCCTAATTCCATATCTGGCTCTGGTGGTGGGGGAGGTGGGGGAGGTGGTGGTGGCGTACGAGGTGGACTTAGAAAACTCATTTACTTTCTCCTTACATGGCAAAGGGATTATATTCATTGACAGCAACGGTT
>LULO01000365.1_pt1 | contig 33262 bp, 34 predicted proteins | sample 728121 | NCBI WGS metagenome assembly LULO01 (sample SAMN03860287, study PRJNA289734) | marine metagenome | biome: seawater column; feature: ocean; material: water; isolation source: Red Sea water column Station 149 - depth 50m | place: Saudi Arabia: Red Sea | collected 2011-10-15 | depth 50 m | reverse complement strand
GGACTGTGACGTCGCCTCGTGTATGCCCCGACATCCAGCTGGCAAACAGCCATGTAGCCAAAAGAGGTGCGGCATCGACACGTCCCCCTCGGTAGGCTGCTTTCCAAAGCTCCGCCGCTTTACTTTGGTCGCGCGCAACTCCGTCGCCGTTCCAGTAAATCTGACCAAGTATGAATGTAGCATTGGGCTGACCCTGAGCCGCTGCTAACTCGTACCAGTGGCGTGCCTGCGCTACATCATGTGGGACGCCGATACCTCGAAGGTACAAATTCCCTAAATCAGTTTGCGCGTCCGGCTCGCCTTGCTCCGCAGCTTGGCGGCAGAGCTCGGCCCCCTTTGCTTCGTCTTTCGGAACGCCTCGGCCCGCAACGTAGAGATTGCCGAGAGCGCACATCGATTTGTGATAACCCCGGTCGGCGGCCTGCCTATAGAGTTCAGCTGCGCGCGCGAGATCGGGCGTCCCGTTTACTCCCTTTTCGGCACACAGGGCCGAATTGTGCAGTGAGTCCAGACGGGAAGCTGCTGCTTTGACAAACCACCCACATGCCGCAAGTTCATCGCGTAGTGCCGGGGGGCCGTGGGATCCCATCAACTCCCCCAGCATTTCCTGGGCATCGGATCGTCCTTCGGTTGCCAATGCCTCAAGCTCTGAGCGGCCGCCCAAATCACCCTTTATCCAACGCCGCGCGGACTCAATCACGTCATTTCCGACAGGTGCAGGCTTGTTAGGGTCCTCCGACGCCGAAGATGCCGGATCAGCAAGTCCCATGGCATCACCGGGGGAAGCAGCGCAAACGACTGTCGCTGCGGTCAAGAGGAAGCGGCAATGTCGCACCATAATGAGCAACGGAAAATGGCGCGCCCGGCAGGATTCGAACCTGCGACCACCCGCTTAGAAGGCGGGTGCTCTATCCAGCTGAGCTACGGGCGCGTGCACCAAGGCTGTGGATCGGGCGAATAGCGTGGTTTGCGGGGGCTGCAAAGCGGGTTAAGCAATGCGGCGATGACCGAGTCTCCGCCGCCCGCCCATCCCGTGCACGTCCGCGCCGCCAGCGTGCACCAGTTCCGCTATTATGATCTGATGATGGCGGCGTTCGTCGCGATCCTGTTGCTCAGCAACATCATCGGGGCATCGAAGCCGAGTTATGTCACCCTGCCCTGGGGTACCGAATGGGCCTTTGGCGCGGGCGTGCTCTTCTTTCCGATCAGCTATATCATCGGCGACGTCCTGACCGAGGTTTATGGCTATGCGCGCGCGCGGCGGGTGATCTGGACCGGGTTCGCCGCGCTTGTCTTCATGGCATTCATGGCATGGGTGGTCGTCGCGCTGCCGCCGGCGCGCGACTGGCCGGGGCAAGCGGCCTATGAGTTCGTGTTCGGCAACAGCTGGCGCATCGTCATCGCTTCGATGACCGCCTTCTGGGTCGGCGAATTCGCCAACAGCTATGTCCTCGCGCGCATGAAGCTGTGGACCGAAGGCCGGCATCTGTGGATGCGCACCATCGGGTCGACGATCGTCGGCCAGGGGCTCGACAGCCTGATCTTCTACCCGCTCGCCTTTTACGGGCTCGCCGGCTGGCCGCCCGAGCAGCTTTATCAGGTCGTGCTGTCGCAATGGTTCATCAAGACCGCCTGGGAGGCGGCGCTGACCCCCGTCACCTATCTGGTGGTCGGCACGCTCAAGCGCCGCGAGGGCGTCGACGTGTTTGACGAGGGAACCGATTTCACCCCCTTCCGAGCCAAGGTCTGATCCGCGTGACGCTGACCCTGCTCGCCGCGCTGTTCGAGGAGCGCAAGCTGTCGATCGTCTCCGCGGTCGGGCTCGGCAAGGATGCTCTGCATATCTATTTCGGGCTGACGCTGTTTCTGGCGGTGCGGCTGGTCTGGCGACGGCGCGGCGGCGGACTGATCGCCTGGGGCGCGGTACTTGTCATGGCGTGCGGCGGCGAATGGCTCGACCTTCAGGCCGAGATCGGCCGCTCGGCGGTCCAGCCCGACGCGGCGCACTGGCACGATATCTGGAACACGATGTTCTGGCCGACGGTGCTGCTGATCGTCGGCCGCTGGCTGGAGCCGCGCGCCGACGCGCCAGCGCCGACGGCTATATCAGGCGAGAGCGCCGAGCGCGGCTTCGAACAGGCGTAGCCCGTCGGTGCCGCCATGCGCGCGGTCGATCGCGCGTTCGGGATGCGGCATCATGCCGAGGACATTGCCCGCATCGTTGAGCACGCCGGCGATGGCGCGCGCCGAACCGTTGACGCTGTCGGCATAGCGAAAAGCCACGCGCCCCTCGCCCTCGATCCGGTCGAGCGTGTCGGCGTCGGCGAAATAATTGCCGTCATGATGGGCGACCGGAATATGGATCGTCTCGTCCGCACGATAGGCGGCGGTGAACAGCGACTGGCTGTTCGCCACGGTCAGCGGCACCGTGCGGCAGACGAAATTGAGGCCCGCGTTGCGCATCAGCGCGCCGGGCAGCAACTGCGCCTCGGTCAAGACCTGAAAGCCGTTGCACACGCCCAGCACCGGCACGCCGCGCGCCGCGGCGTCGGCGACGGCGCGCAGGATCGGCGACCGCGCCGCCATCGCGCCCGAGCGCAGATAATCGCCATAGGAAAAGCCGCCGGGCAGCGCGATGAAATCGGTGCCGCCGGGAAGCGCCGTCTCGCGGTGCCAAACCATCGCGGGCTTGACGCCGGTCACGGTTTCGAGCGCGACAGCCATGTCGCGATCGCAGTTGGAGCCGGGAAAGACGATGACGGCGGTCTTCATGAGCAAGGCTCCTTCGCGGCGGTCAGGCGCGTTCGATGCGGTAGTTTTCGATCACCGTGTTGGCGAGCAGCTTTGCGCACATCGCGTCGAGATCGGCATCGCTGGTGCCGTCGGCGACGTCGAGTTCGATGAAGCGTCCGGCGCGCACATCGGCCACGCCGCCGAAGCCCAGCCCTTCGAGCGCATGATGGATCGCCTTGCCCTGTGGGTCGAGCACCCCGGGTTTGAGCGTCACATAGACATTCACTTTCATGGGCGCGTACCTTCATGTTTCGGCCGGGCGGGTTCGGGCCGGGGAGGATGGGCGCGCCTATGCCCGCGAATCGTCGCGCGGGCAAGGGGCCAGCGCGGCAAATCGGCCGCGCCAGGGAAATGCGAACCGCTCGCAACTTTCCTGTTGCGAATCCCTCGCACTATCCCTAGATCAGCCTTGTTGAGAAGGATTCGCACATGGTCGTCTGTGTCTGCAACGCAATAAGGGAACGCGATTTGCGCGACGTCGCAAAGGACGGCCAGTTGCGCTGCGCCAAGGCCGCCTATGCGCAATTGGGTCGCAAACCCAAATGCGGCCAATGCCTGCCTTTCGCTCGCAATATCATCAGCGACATCACAGCAACCGCCTGAATTTTTCCAAGTTTTCCGCCACTTTTTGGCTTGGCCTGAACGTGTCCGGGCGCCTATAATCCTGTCTTCTTACCCCACCCGACAAGGACAGGACGGACAATGAAGGGCGACCCCAAGGTCATCGATTTTCTCAACGAAGCGCTCAAGAACGAGCTGACGGCAATCAACCAATATTGGCTGCACTATCGCATGCTCGACAATTGGGGCGTCGCGCGACTTGCGCATTTCGAGCGCGAGGAATCGATCGACGAGATGAAGCACGCCGACGAGCTGGCCGACCGCATTCTCTTTCTGGGCGGCCTGCCCAATTTCCAGCTGCTCGGACGGCTGCGCGTCGGCGAAACGGTCGAAGAGATCCTCAAGGCCGACCTCGCGCTCGAGGAAGAAGCGATCCCGCTGCTCAAGGACGCGATCGCGCATAGCGAAAGCGTGCGCGACTATGTCAGCCGCGATCTGTTCGCCGACATTCTGGAAAGCGAAGAGCATCATGTCGACGAGCTGGAAAAGCAGTTCGAGATGATCGAGCGCATGGGAATGGAAAATTACGTCCAGCTCCAGTCGAAGCCCGCCGGCGACGACTGACGCCGGACCGGCCAAAATCCGAGGATTTTTGGGGGCGCCTGCGGGCGCCTCATTTTTCGCTTGTTTTTGCGACTGATTATCAATAGCACTGTTTACGCAGTCCCCTCCTGCCGGCTGCTGCGGCCCTGCGGCAGCCGGCATCTTTTTCGGAGGAACTGGGCTGCATGCCGATGCGCCGCGGATTTGGGCCGTCGATGGGAGGAATGATGGAAACCAGCACGCTCGTCCGCCGCCTGACCGAACAGCCGTTCGTGCGCGACCTGCCGGTCGATGCGGCGCAGGCGGTCCTCGCGCTGCGCTATTGCGTGCTGTGCCATCGCAGCGAGCGCGACCCGATGCCCGAACTCGAACGGCGCTGCGGCAACATCCTCGCGGCGCGCCGCTACCGTCTCGTCGTGGAGGCGATCGGTCATTGCTGGCCCGACCCCTTCGCGGTCGCCCCGCCCTGCTGCCCGCGAGCCAGCTTCGACGAAGCGTTGCTCGCGGCGCTGGTCGGTGCCGCCGGGCGCGACGACCGCGCGGCGTTCGACTGGCTCAGCGCCGAAATGCTGGGCGGCGACGCGCGCGAAATGCTGTTCGTCGCGCTCGGCAATTTCCTCCGCGCCAAGGCGCCGCGCCGCGCGCCGAATGATTAGCGCTCGGGCACAAGATGGGCCCGGCGCAGCGGCCGGGCCCGAGGAGTGTTTCGCTATTTCGGCTTATTCGGCGGGAACCGGCTTGCGTGCGGTGATCATGCCTTCGACCTTCGTTCCGTCCGCACGGACCGGGTCGTGCGCGACGTCGCTGTCGTCGAACACCTTGGTCCAGGCCGCAAATTCGAGGCACACGCCGTCGGGGTCGAAGAAATAGACCGAACGGACGAACACATCGTCGTTCATCTCGTCCGACGATTGCGTCGGCGAATTGTCGTGGTTCAGGATCTTGGTGACCTTGACGCCCTTTTCGACGAGGCGGTCGTAATATTCATCAAAGCGCTCGGCGGGCACGTTGATCGCGATATGGTTCATCGATCCGTGCGCCGACATGAAATTGCCCTGCGTCGGCAGCGCTTCGGGCGCCGAAATTCCCGGCACCGCTTCGGGCGCACCGTCGAACCAGAAGAAGGCCAGGCTGTCGCCGTTGCCGATATCGAAGAAGAAATGCTGGCCGCGATTGCCCGGCAGGTCGATCGTCTTGGTCAGCGGCATGCCCAGGATGTCGCGGTAGAATTCGACCGTCCTGGCCATGTCCTTGCACACAAGCGCGAGGTGGTTGACCCCGCAAAATTCGAATTCCTTGTTTGCTTCTGCCATCATCCGTCTCCTTTGCGTCTCAGTTCGAATTGGCGCCGGGCCGGGCCTTCATGCCCTGGTACCAGCGCAGGATATTCTTGTTTTCGGGGTCGAGCGGCTGACCGACGCTTGCGCCGAAATCGAGGAAAGCGAAGAGCATGATGTCGGCGAGCGTCAGCCGGTCGCCGGCGATGAACGCGCGATCGGCGATGAGCGGGTCGAGCCATTTGAGCCCGTCCTGCGCCACCGCCTTCAGCCCCGCCGCGGCTTCGGGCAGACAGCGCATGCGCGGTTCGAACAGCGGCAGCCCCTCCGCAAAGCGAAAGCCGTTGGTCAGCGGTTCGCAAATCTTTAGGTCGACGCGCCGCGTCCACATCCGCGTCACCGCGCGCTCTTCGGCCGTCGTGCCGATCAGCGCCGGATCGGGGAAGCGTTCCTCCAGATATTCGCAGATCGCGGTAATCTCGGTCAGCACCGTGCCGTCGTCGAGCTCGAGCGCCGGGGTTTGTCCCGCCGGGTTCACGCTGCTGTTATAGGGCGGCCGCCGGTTTTCGCCGCCGCGCAGGTCGACCTCGACCTGCGGCAACTCGATCCCCTTTTCCGCCATGAACAGTTTCACGACGCGGGGATTGGGGCCGACGCTATTGTAGAATTTCATGGCCATCCTCTCATGATCCTTCTAACAGCTTCCCGCATAACCGTCAACTTAATTGACGATTATGCGGGAGCCAGTCCGGGGCGCGGCCAGCGGACGCGGTAGAGCGCCCCGGTGGTCGAGGCGGTGATATAGGCGTCGCGCCGATCGGCCCCGCCAAACGCGATGTTGGTCACGCCGATATCGGGAAGCGGCAGAAACTCCGACCCGCCGCCGCCCCGGCGCCCACGGCGGCGGCGGCGCGAGCTGGCCCGGTGCCACCACGTCCATCGCCCAGACGCGCGCGGTCATGGTCTCGCTGACATAGAGCGTCTTGCCGTCGGGGGAGAGGCCAATGCCGTTGGGACCGATCATCTCGGCGCGCTGGCGCGTGATCGAGGAGCCGTCGATGCTGGCATGATAGATGGCGCCATGATCGCGCCCGCTGCTGCGCACCTGACCATGGTCGGTGAACCAGAAACCGCCCTCGCGGTCGAAGACGATGTCGTTCGGCCCCTTCAGCCGCTCGCCCTCGAAACTGTCGAAGAGCGTCGTCACCGCCCCGCTGGCGAGGTCGACCCGCTGGATCGAGCCGCAGGCGGCGTCGTGCGCGGCATGACCGGGAAAGAGCAGCGGCCCCGCCCGGGTCCACTGGAACCCGCCATTGTTGCAGACATAGGCAGCACCATCGGGGCCGATCGCCACCCCATTGGGCCCGCCGCCCAGTTCGGCCACGACCGACAGGCTTCCGTCCGGGGCGACGCGGGTCAGCGTGCCGCGCGCAATCTCTACAAGCAGCACCGACCCGTCGGGCATCGGCACCGGCCCTTCGGGAAAGTGCAGGCCGGTGGCGACGACCTCGGGCGCGCCGAAGTCGCTCATTCGGGTTTCGACCGCGGCGCGCTCAGGAAGTCGGCGGCATCGAAGCCTTCGGGGGCCGCGACCTCAACGATCGGATCTTCACGCGCGTCGAACTCCATGCGCAGCGCGCGGGTGATGACCGCGTGCATGTCATAGAGGCAGGTGATGTAGGTGAATTCGAAAATCTGCTCGTCGTTCCAGAAGGTCTTGAGCTTGTCGAACACCGCCGTCGGGACGCGGCCGTTCGCCTGGCTGAGGCAATCGGCATAGGCGAGGACGGCGCGTTCCTGATCATTATAGCAATCGGCGACCTGCCAATGGGCGATCGATGCGATCTTCTCTTCGCTAACCCCCAGGCCGCGCAGCGACTTGCAATGCTGCGAAAAGACAAACTGGCTGCCCTTCACCCAGCCCGCGCGCGTCTGCCCAAGCTCGCGCAGCACCGGGTCGATCGAACGCGCCGGATTGCGATAGACCGCGAAACCGTCGACCGCATGTTTGAAGATGTCGGGCGACAGCGCATAGACGGTCCACCAATCGCCCGGCGTGCCGGTCGCGGTGCCTGGTTCGGCCACCGGGTCGCGGTCGCCGAACAGGCGCTGATAATAAGCGAGAACGGTCTCGTCGGTCACTTCGGACCGGGGCACCTGGCGCAAGACGGGCATGAAACGGACTCCTCAGGCGTTGGCAAATTTGCGGAATTCGGCGACGTGCGCGCTGTCGAAATATTCGTCGAGGCGCGTGATCCGGCCGTTTTCGACCTGACATATGATGGCGCACGGCAGGCGCACCGGGCCGTCGTCGTGAACGCGGCGCCCCTTCAGCACATGTTGCTGGACAAAGCCCCCCGGAAAGGTGGTCAGGCGGCGGTCGGCATATTCGCGGTCCTTGATGCGTGAGACCATCCCCGTCAGCGTCTGCGCCGTCTGCGCCGGGGTCACGATCAGTTCGTCGGTATTGTGCCATATCTCGGCATCGGGCGTGAAACTGTTCTGCATCGTTTCGATATCGCCCTGCTCGATCGCGTCGAAAAAGCGCGTCGCCATCGCACGAATGTCGTCCTGTTCGTTCATCAGTCTCTCCTCAAATCCGCGCGCCGAACATCCGGCCGCCATTGGCCGCGATCAGCCCGTCGATATCGTCGCCCTTGTAATCCGGATCGGCGGATTCGCCGAAGGCGGTTAACATGTCGCGCGTCACCATTTCGGCCATCGCCTTCCATTCGGGATGGGTGAAAATCCAATAGTCGCCATGCTCGATCGCCCGGACAACCCGCGCGCCGATCTTTGCCGGGTCCATCCCGCCCGCGAGCACGCCCTGCATGGCTTGGCTGGTCGCCGCCGCGCGGCCCACCTCGACCTGCGCCGGGCGCAGATCGCGCGTCGTTTCGACAATGCGCGTCGCCGACATCCCCGGCATCAGGACCGAAATATCGACGCAGGTGCCCGCAAGCTCGTTGCGCAGCGCCATCGCGATGCCGAGCGTCGCATATTTCGAGCTGATATAGGCGACCGAGATCGGCGGCGGCACGATCGCGACCATCGACGATGTGATGATAAGGTGGCTCGCCTCGCCCGATGCCTTCATCGCACCGAGGAAGGTCCGGCAGGCATAAAGATGCGCATGGGCGTTGACGGCATAGTTCCAGCGCCAGACGTCGGTGTCATAATCCTCGACCGGGCCCGAACCGCCGCCCACACCGGCATTGCTGAACAGGATGCGTACCGGGCCGAAAGCCTGCGCGGCGGCACCGGCATCGGCCCAGCTTGCCTCGTCGGTCACATCGAGCTGCAACCCCATCGCCTCGGCCCCCGCGGCGCGCAGGCTTTCCGCCGCCGCTTCCGCGCCCGCTCCGTCGATATCGGCGAGGACCAGCCGCGCCCCCCTGTCCGCCAGCGCCCGCGCCGTCGCGAGGCCAAGCCCGCTGGCGCCGCCGGTGACGAACGCCGTCTTGCCTGCAACATCGGTCATTCGGCGAAATCCTGATCGAGGTGGCGCGTCATCGCAAACTGGGCAAGCCCCGCGGCGACGGCGAAGGGAAGAATGGTCAGCAGCGCCCAGCGCAGACTCTCGTCGCCATAGGCCGGCTTGAGATGATCGCTCACCACGCCGATGAACAGCGGACCGAGGCCGAGGCCGACGATATTGAACATCAGCATCAGTACCGCGGCGGCCGTCGCGCGGCTGCGCGGCGGGGTCAGATTCTGCACCAGCGCCAGCGCCGGCGCGACATAGGCGGTGCAGGCCGCCATCGGGATCAGCATCAGCGCGAGCGACACTTGCCAGCTATCGACGAGGAGCGCCGCGGCGAAGCTGGGGATCAGGACGGCGGTGGCCAGCGCGGGAATCGATCCATAGGCGCGCGGCGATCGCTTCGCGACGTGGCTGACCAGCCAGCCGCCGCCGAGGATGCCGATCCCGAAGGTAATGCCCGCGGCGGGCGCGAACCAGGTCGCCATCGCATCGAGCGGCATGCCCTGCGTGCGCATCAGGAAGGCCGGGATCCAGTTGAGCATGCCATAGCTGACGAAGGCAGCAAGGCCGCTGCCGACCATCACCATGCGCAGCGACCGGCGGCGCACGAACATCGCAAGGCTTTGCCGAAAGGGCAGCGCCTCGTCGGCCGCCTGCTGCTTGTCCATGGCGCCGCGCGCGGGTTCGCGGACCAGCCAGATCAAGAGCGGCGCAACAAGGACGCCAACGACGCCGATGACCAGAAAGGCGTTGCGCCAGCCGATATTGGCCGCCGCCCAGGCGCCGAAGGCGGCGCCGACGAAGACGCCGAACGGACCGTTCAGCGTGAACAGGCCGATCGCGAGCGGACGACGGTCGGGCGGATAATAGTCGGCGATCACCGACAGCGACGGGGCCGTCCCCCCCGCCTCGCCCGCGCCGACGCCGAAGCGCATCAGCGCCAGTTGCCAGAAGTTCGACACCATCCCGCACGCGGCGGTGAAGCCGCTCCACACCACGCAGGCGATACCGATCAGCTTCACCCGGTTCCAGCGATCGGCGATCATCGCGACGGGGACGCCCATCGCCGCATAGAAGAGCGCGAAGGCAAGGCCGGTGAGCAAGCCGAACTGCGTATCGCTGAACTGCATATCGGCGCGGATCGGTTCGACGAGCACCGACAGCAGCTGGCGGTCGACGAAGTTGATCGTGCCGACCAGGAACAGCATCGCGAGCGCGAAATTGCGACGGACGGCGATCGAACGGTCGGCCGGCGCGGCGCCCGCATCAAGGGCGGTGGCTTGCGTCATGGCTCTCCCCAAACATGTGATTCTTGTCGGGTCAAAATACTTAGGTATTTAAGTTTATCTGTCAATGTGCTTTACGGTAAGGCGACATCGAACGGGAGAGAGCAATGGATATCAAGGGTAAAACCGCCATCGTTACCGGGGCCGCGAGCGGCATCGGCCGCGCCACCGCTGTCGCGCTTGCCGAGCGCGGTGCCGCCGCGATCGCACTTGTCGACGTCAACGATATCGACCTGCGCGAAACGGCGGGTCGCGTCGAGGCGGCGGGCGCGCGGGCGACGGTCCACCGCCTCGACCTGTCCGACATCGCCGCGACCGAAGCCTGGTTCGCGGCGCATGGCGACGTCGACATTCTCCACAACAATGCCGGGGTCGTATCGGGACTGCCGCAATTTCCCGACGTCGACGCGGCGCGCATCCGCTGGATCATCGACGTCAATGTGACCTCGCTGATCGCCGCGACGCAGATTGCCGTGCAGGCGATGCGCCGGCGCGGCGGCGGGGTGATCGTCAACACCGTGTCGACCGTCGCGCTCGGCACCGGATTCTACGATGCGATGTATGCGACGACCAAAGCGGCAGTGATGATGTTCACCCGCTGCTGCGCGCCGCTGAAGGCCGAATGCAACGTCCGCGTCGCGGGGATGCTGCCGGGCCTTGTCGATACGCCGATCCTCGACACCACGGGCGCGGGCGGCAAATCGGAGTGGATGGAGCAGGTGCTCGCCAATAATGAAGCGTGCGAACCCAAGGATATCGCGGGCGGCGTCATCGCGCTGATCGAGGACGACGGCCTGGCCGGGGGCGACTGGCTCGCGGTGCGGCGGCTCGCCGGAAAGATCGAATATCAGTGGGGTCATGCCGATACGGTCTGATCCACGCTCGTCATTGCGGGCGAAGCCGCGTCGCTTCGCTCTTCGCAATGGCGCAGGAGGTCAGCGCGTCGGCGCGGCGAGCATATTCTTGCCGAACAGGTTCGACCATTGCTCCTCGGTCAGCACCGGCCGCGCGCTCGCAAGATTGGCGGCATTTTTGACGTCGGTCCCGGCAATCACCGCCGGCCGCTCGCCCACGCGCGCGAACCAGTCGGCAACGGCGGGATAATCGTCGAGCGTCAGTCCGATCAACTGCACCGCGCGCGCCCAGGGCCAGGCCGCCATGTCGGCGATGCTATATTCCTCCGCCAGATAGTCTGCCTCGGACAGCCGTCCGTTCAGAACGTGCAGCAGGCGAACCGTCTCGTTCCGGTAGCGCTCGGTCGGGTAGGTCTGGCCTTCGGGTGCGTAGCGGATGAAATGATGCGCCTGCCCCTGCATCGGCCCGAAGCTGGCCATCTGCCACATCAGCCATTGCTGCGCCTGGCTGCGGCGGCGCGGATTTTCGGGCAGGAACTTGCCGCTCTTTTCGGCAAGATAAAGCAGGATCGCGCCGCTTTCGAAGACAGGCAGCGGCGCCCCGCCGCCGATCGGTTCATGGTCGACGATCGCGGGCAAGCGTCCGTTGGGGTTGATGCGCCGAAAGTCGGGGGTGAGATGATCCCCAGCGAGCACATCCATCTTGAGCAGGCGGTGCGGCAGGCCCGTCTCTTCGAGCATGATCGAAACCTTGTGCCCGTTGGGCGTGGGGGTGAAATAAACCTCGATCATGCAATTCCTCTTTCGGCAAAACGGGCGCGGGCGGCGGCAAATGCGGCGTCGAAGGCAGGCTTCCCCGCCGGGTAGCCCGCAACGGTGAGCGTGACACCCGCGATCCGCCATCGCCCGTCACGGATCAGATGGTGGGTGTAATGACCGACCAGGTCGCCCATCAGCGCGGCGCCGTCGACGGCAATGAAGTGCGCGGCATCGACGATACCCGTCACCACGGCGCGATCGCCCTCGATCTCGGCGCGCAGATTGTGCAGCCGGTGCGCGGTCGCGTCGAAACCCTCGAGCGCGCGGCAGCGGCGCGTCCATTCATCGGCATCGATGGTCGCGACGATCGACCCGATCGCGCCATAGTCGATCGCGATCCGGTCGGCGAACAGCGCGCGATACGCGCCCCAGTCGCGCGCATCGAGCGCGGCGGCATAAGCGGTCACGACCGCCACCGCCGCTTCCCGGTCAAGGAAAGCGTCGATAGCGGTCGCGTCCGTCGGCATTCTAGTGGGACTGCTAGAATTTGAAGCCGGCTTCGATCGACAGGTTGCGCGGCGGTTCGAGGTAGAGAATCGCGCGCGGAACCGCAGTGATCGGCGCCGGCAGGTTGAACGCGCTGCCCGTCGTCAGCTCGTTGGTCAGATTCTTGCCGACGAAGGCCAGGAACCAGCGCTCGTCCGCATCCGAAAGCTGCACGCGCAGGTCGAGCTTCACATAGCCCTTCTGGATGCCGAAAATCGGGCTCTGATTGTCCGAGTCGAAATATTTCGAACGGCCCGCGGCGACGCCGGTGATGTCGAGTTTCAGATCATCGCCCAGCGGCACGCGGCCGTGCGCCGAGACATTGCCGGTCCATTTCGAGGTATAGGCGAGACGATAGCCGGCGAGATTGTTGGTCGCCGGCGTGCAGGTGCTCGGCTGCGACGCAAGGCAGGCAGCCCCCGGATAATCGTCGTATTTGATGTCCTGATAGGCACCCGATGCGGTGATATCGAGGTTGGGCGACAGATAGAGCGCCAGCGATCCTTCGATGCCCTTCGACGTCGCGCTCGCGGCGTTGCCGGTCAGATAGCTGGAGCTTGCCGGCTGATAGACCGAAACCTGCAGATTCTTGAACTGGGTGTCATAGACCGAGACGTTGGCGACGACCTTGCCGTCGAACAGCGTCGATTTGACGCCCGCTTCATAGTTGGTCGAACGCTCGGGCTTGAATGCGAAGGTCGCGTTCGTCGTGCCGAGGGTATTCGACACGAAGCCGCCCGACTTCGACCCGCGGCCATAGGTCGCGTAGAGCATGATGCGCGGTGCGACGTCGAACTGCACCGTCACCGACGGATCGACATTGCCTTCGCTGAGCGAGCCGACCGCGCTCGAGATCGGACGGATCGCGAACGGGCCATAGACCAGCCGCGAAGCGAAATCGGCGTCCTTGCTCGTGTGGCTGTAACGCAGGCTGCCGATCACGCGGAAGGTGTCGGCGAGGTTCAGCGTACCCTGTCCGAAGACCGACCAGCTGTCCGACGTCTGGTTGAAGCGGCTGTCGATGCGGCCGAAATAGGGCGAGCCGAACAGGTTGGCGATATTGAAGCCCTGCAGCTGGTCGAGCCGGTATTTGCCATGGTCATAATAAGCGCCGACGATGAAGTCGAAGGTGCGGCCGGTCGGCGACAGCAGGCGGATTTCCTGCGAGAATTGCTCGAAGCGCTCGGGGAAGCTGTTGTAGACCGAATTGTTGGTAAACGCGCCGCCGCCGCCCGGGATCGTCTGATCGAAACCGTTGACGATATTGGCGTTGAACCAGCTGTAACCCGTCACCGACGTCAGCGTATAGTCGCCGATCGCGATGTTGCCGGTTCCCGATATCATGACCGACTTGGTCTTCGTCCCTTCATCGCCAAGCGCCGACTTGTCGAGATAGCGCGTGAGGTGCGGATCCTGCGCGCTGGTCAGCGGGCTCGACACGGTGATGCCGCCCACGACATCGCGGTTCGCATATTCGACCTTGGCGGTGTAATCGAAATTGGCCGACGGTTCCCATTTCATCGTCAGGCGGAGAAGCTGCTGCTTGATCTCCGGATCGTCATGATCGGTCGCGAGATTGCGGATATAACCCTGCTGGTTGAGCACCTTCATCGCAAGGCGCGCGCTCAGCGTGTCGGTCAGCGGCCCCGACAGATAGCCCGAGAAATCGGTGCCCTTGAAATCGAAATTATAATTGGCGGTCAGCTTGCCTTCGAAGCGGTCGGTCGGCCCCGCCGACACGACGCTGACCGCGCCCGCGGCGGTGTTCTTGCCGAACAGGGCGCCCTGCGGACCACGCAGCACCTCGACGCGCGCGAGGTCGAAGAAGGGTGCCTGCGCCTGACGCGACCGGCCGGCGTAGACGCCGTCGACATAGAGCGAGACCGACTGGTCGAACGCGAAGTTCGCCGGCGGCGAGCCGAAGCCGCGAATGTAGATCACGTCATTGCCCGCGGTCGACTGGACGAAGACGTTCGGCGTGTAATTCATCACCGCCTTGATGTCGTTCGAGTTGAAATCGTCGAGTCGCTGGCCGCTGACGACTTCCATCGAGATCGGAACATCCTGGATGTTCTGGGCGCGCTTTTGCGCCGTCACGATGATTTCATTGCCGCTGCCGCTTGCCCCGGCGGCCGTTTCGGCGCCATCGTCGGCGGTTTGTGCCATCGCCGGCGCGGCGGTAGCCAGCATCGCAAGCGTCGCGACGCCGGCGAGCAGATTCGAATGTCGAGCCTTCATCTTCACCCTCCCATAGAGCCTAGTGCAACGGTACCGGTTTCTCCGTCCGATCCGTCAATCTGATTGACCCTTAGTATACTAATGGTTTTATACTTGTCCAGAGTTTCAAGAGAGGATTCCCGATTATGACCGACGAAAATCGCCAGAGCGCGCTTGCGAGCCGCCCCTTGTGCACCGTGGAGTTCGAGGTCGGCGGCGGCCTGATCGGGATCGGCGCCTCGCCTTTCGGCGACCAGCGGCTCGGCTATATCACCGGCGGACAATTTTTCGGACCGCGAATCAACGGCATCGTTCTGCCGGGTGGCGGCAATTGGTCGCGCGGCGGGCGGCTGGGCGAAGCGGCGTCGGTCGGCACCTTCGACGCGCGCGCGGTGTGGCAGACCGACGACGGCGCGCTCATCTACCTCAGCTATACGGGGCGCAGCCTGATCCCCGACGACGTCCGCGCCGCCTTCGCCGACCCTGCCGCGCCCGATGTCGATCCCGCACTTTATTATCTGCGAATCGCGCCCGTGTTCGAGACCGCGAGTTCCCGATACGACTGGCTCAACGGCCTGCTCGCCGTCGGCGTGGGAGAGCGCACCGACTTCGGCGTGCGCCATGTGATCCACGAAATATTGTAGGGCGCCCCTAGAGTCGGGGCCCTAACCCACAGCGCGGTCGCGGCCTTCCCAATAAGGCGCGCGCAGTTCGCGGCGCAAAACCTTGCCCGACGGGTTGCGCGGCAGCGCGTCGATCGTCTCGACGCTCTTCGGCGCCTTGTAGGCAGCGATGCGCTCGCGCGCCCACGCGATGACATCGGCGGGATCGACCGCGGCGCCGGGCGCAGGGACGATCAGCGCCTTGACCGCCTCGCCCCATTTTTCGTCGGGCACGCCGATGACCGCAACATCGGCGACGCCGGGGCAGCCCATGATCGCGCTTTCGACCTCGGCCGGATAGACATTCTCGCCGCCCGACACGATCATGTCCTTGATCCGGTCGTGGACGAAATAGAAACCGTCGGCGTCGCGATAGCCGACGTCGCCGGTGTGCAGCCAGCCGCCGATCACGGTTTCGGCGGTCGCCTCGGCGCGGTTCCAATATTCCTTCATCACAATGTCGCCGCGGATCGCGATCTCGCCGATCTCACCGTCGCCGAGCGGCCGCCCCTCGCCATCGAGGATCGCCATCTCGGTCTGCGGCCATGGCTGACCACAAGAGGTAAGTTTGCCGGGCAGGTCGTGCGCGGCGGGCGAGAGGTAGGATCCGCCGCCCGAGCTTTCGGTCATGCCATAGAATTGCACGAAATCGCAGCCGAAGGTCTTGCGCGCGCGGCGCAGCACATCCTCCGCGATCGGCGAGGCGCCATAGGCGATCGACCGCAACGCCGAATAGTCGCCTGTCGCTGCGGCGGGCTGTTGCAGCATCATCTGGATCATCGCGGGCGCGAGGAAGGCGTGCGCAACGCGTTCCTCGGTCAGCATCCGCACCGCATCGTCCGCGGCGAAATCCTTGACCAGCACCAGCCGCCCGCCCTGCGCCAGCCCCGAAAAGCTGACATTGGTGCCGGCGACGTGGAACAGCGGCATGACGATCATCACCGTTTCGTCCTCGCCATAGGCGAAGCCATCGACCTCGGTCGCCATTTCGAGGAAACGGCGATAATTCTTGTTGGCGAGCACCACGCCCTTGGGCCGCCCAGTGGTGCCGCTCGTATAGAGCTGCAACACATCGTCAGCGAGTTGCGGCGCGTCGGCGGGCGGGGTCGCGGCCGCATCGCCGAGCCAGGCGTCGAAGCTTTCGAAGTCCGGGTGCGCGCCATAAAGCGCCACCAACCGCGGCTTGTCGGCAAGCCCGGCGACCGCGGCCAGCGCGGTGTCGAAGAAATCCTCACCCACGAAGAGCAGCGTCGGGGCGGCGTCACCCAAAATGAAGCCGATCTCGCCCGCGGCGAGGCGGCAGTTGATCGGCGCGAGGCAGGCGCGCGCACGCGCGGTGCCGAAGAAGAGCGGATACCAGGCGTCGTGGTTCTTGGTCAGCACCGACACGCGGTCGCCGGGCGCGACCCCCGACGCCAGCAGCGCGTTCGCAACCCGGTTCGACTGCGCATCAAGCTCGGTAAAGCTCGTTTCGCGATCTCCATATTTGACCGCGACCGCCTGCCCACGCGCGCGCGCCTGCGCCACCGGAATATCGGCCAGCGTCCGAATGGCCTCCAGATCGATCATTTCGCTCTCCCATCGTCACTTTGATCTTGAATTAGATAGAATACTAAGCAAATACTTGGCCAGCAAAAAAGTGAGAGGATCCGCCTTGTTCGATCACCCCATCCTGCCGACAACGATCGTCGGAAGCTACCCCCAACCCGATTGGCTGATCGACCGCGAACGATTGAAGGCCAGCCTGCCGCCCCGCGTGCGTGCCGAGACTTTGTGGCGCGTCCCCGAACCCTGGCTGGCGGATGCGCAGGAGGCCGCGACACTGATGGCGATCCGCGATCAGGAAGAGCTGGGCATCGACATCGTCGGCGACGGCGAGATGCGCCGCGAAAGCTATTCGAACCGGCTCGCGACCGCGCTGTCGGGGATCGACACCGAAAAGCATGGCACCGCGATCGACCGCACCGGCAATGCCAATCCGGTGCCGCTCGTCTCGGGCCCGATCCGCCGCGTCGCGCCGATCGAGGCACAGGACGCCGCCTTTCTCCGCCGCCATTCGACCAAGCCGGTCAAGCTGACCCTGCCCGGCCCCTTCACGATGACGCAGCAGGCCGAGAATGGCTATTATCCCGATCTTCGATCGCTCGCGATGGATTATGCCGATGCCGTCAATGCCGAGGTGAAGGATCTCTTCGCGGCCGGCGTCGACGTCGTCCAGCTCGACGAACCCTATCTGCAGGCGCGCGCCGCCGAGGCGAACGCCTATGCGATCGAGGCGATCAACCGCGCGCTCGATGGCGTCGGCGGCACGACCGCGCTGCATATCTGCTTCGGCTATGCGATGGTGCACCACAGCGCGGGGGCGACGGGGCCGAAGCCCAAGGCCTATGACTTCCTCGCTGAACTCGAAGCGTCTGCGATCGACGTGATTTCGATCGAGGCGGCGCAGCCGGGGCTCGACCCCGCGATCCTCGCCGAACTGCCGACCAAGACGATCATGTATGGGGTGCTCGATCTGTCGATCCCCGAGGTCGAGACGCCCGAGGTGGTCGCAGGACGCATCCGCGAGGCGCTGCGCTATGTCGACGCCGAACGGCTGTGGGTCGCGCCTGATTGCGGGATGAAATATCACAGCCGCGAGCATTCGCAGGCGAAACTGAAGGCGATGGTTGACGGGGCGGCGCTGGTTAGGGCGGAGCTGAAATAGCCATTCTCCCCTCCCGCTTGCGGGAGGGGTCGGGGGTGGGCAGCGACGCCGCCCTGGCCCACCCCGCTGCGAGTAGCGAGCAAGCTCACAACTCTCGCTGCCCCTCCCGCTTGCGGGAGGGGAGGTCAGCCGTCGATAAATGCGGTCAGTAACGGCACCACCAGTTCCGGTGCCTCGACCGTCGGCAGATGCCCGGCCCCCGCGATGACCTCGAGCTTTGCTCCGGAGATCGCGTCCAATATCTCGTCATGGTGCGCGCGGCTGGTGATGCCGTCCTTGTCGCCCCAGATCAGCAAGGTCGGCACCGCAATCTCGCCGAGGCGCGGGCGGCTGTCGATGCGCGCCATGATCGCGCGCTGCTGCGCGAGGAAGGTGTCGGCGCCGGTGTCCGCCGCCATCTTTCGCGCAATGCCGAGCAGGCGCGCGTCGCCGCGCTTTTCTTCGGGAAACAGGATCGGGATGCGCTCCTCGACGACCTGATCGAACTGCCCATTCTCGACGAGATCGATATAGCCCTGCCGCCGCGCGGTCTGCGCGGGGCCGTCGGCCGAGGCGAGCGTGGAAATCAGCGCCAGCTTCGCAACCCGCTCGGGCGCCCGGCGCATCACCTCGAACGCGACGAAGCCGCCCATCGCGTGTGCGACCAGCGCGAATTTCGGCGGCGCATTATCGAGCAGCCGCTGCGCGAAACCCGCGATCGTATCGTCGCTGCGGTTGTCGGCGACAATCACCTCGCGGTCGGTCCAGGCGTCAAGGAGCGGCTGCCATACCGCGTCGGTCAAAAGCTGGCCGGTGATGAGGACGATCGGAAGCGTCATGGGGTCAATCCTAAAGCGTCGTCATTGCGAGGAGCCGAAGGCGACGCGGCAACCCAGAACAGGCGTAAACCGCGCTGGATTGCTTCGCTTCGCTCGCAATGACGAAATATTTCATACCACCTGATGCAGCAGCGCTTCGCCCGTCGAGCCCCGCGGCGCGCAGATGGCCCGCGGTCAGCGCCGCGACCAGCCGCTCCTCGTCGACCAGTTCGCCGCGCGCGGTGTTCACGAGTATCGCACCCTGCTTCATCGCGAACGGGTCGATGCTGGCGCGCGTCTCTTCGGTGAGCGGCATGTGCAGCGAGACGATATCGCTCTCCGCGAGCAACTGGCCAAGCTGCAGAAATTCATAAGGCCCGTCGCGCTCGCTCCGCGCCGTATAGACGACCCGCGCCCCCAGCGCGGCGAGCACGGGCGCGAGCAGCTGCGCCGAATTGCCGAACCCGACAAGCCCCACAGTGCGCCCGCCGACCTCCCCCACCGAATCGAGTTCGGACGGATCGGCGGTCCATCCTTCTCCCGCGCGCGTTCGCGCATCGAAGAAACAGGTGCGGCGCAGCACCGCCATCATCAGCGACAGCGCCATTTCGGCGACCGCCTGGCTGTTGGTGCCGGGCATGTTGCACACCGCGACGCCATGCTCGCGCGCCGCGTCGAGCGCGATCGTGTTCACCCCGACGCCGAGCTTCTGGATCAGCTTGAGCCCGGGCGCCGAAGCGATGAAGTCGGCGGTTACCGGCGTCAGAACGTGGAGCAGCGCGGTGATCTCGCCAGCCACCGCGTCGAGCGGTGCAGCTTCGTCGACATGCGTCACGACGCCCGCGCCGAAGATGGCATCGACCGCCGCGCGGAAGCCGGGGCTTGGGCGGGCGTGGAGAACGATCATGCCGCGACCCGCCCGATCGACCCCGCAAAGGCCGAAAAGCCGGCAAATTCGGCATCGGCGCCCATCGCTTCCTCGATCCGCAGCATCTCGTTCCACTTCGCCATCCGCTCGGAGCGGGTAAAGCTGCCGACCTTCAATTGCCCCGCGTCCCAGCCGGTCGCCAGATGCGCGATCGTGACGTCCTCGCTCTCGCCCGAGCGTGCCGAGACGATCGCGCCCCAGCCGCGCGCGACCGCGGCGTCGAGCGCGGCCTTCGCTTCGGTGACGGTGCCGACCTGGTTCACCTTGATCAGCGCCGCATTGCACACCGCCGCATCGCCCGCGCGCTCCACGCGCGCCGCATTGGTGACGAGCACATCGTCCCCCGCCGGGTCTTCGATCGACAGGATCGGATAGCGCCCCGCCCATTCGATAATGCGCGCCGCCATCGCCTCGCTCGTCAACCGCCCCTCGTCGAGCGCGAGGCTGTAGCCCGAGGCATCGCCGAGTTCGTTCGCAGCAATGTCGAGCGAGATGAACACTTCCTCGCCCGCGCGGTGCCCGCTCGCCTCGATCGCCCTGGTCAGCGTATCGAGCGCATCCTCGTTCGAAGCGAAATTCGGCCACCAGCCCCCTTCGTCGGCGACTCCCGACAGCGGCCCCTTGGCTTCCATCAGCTTACCCGCCGCGCGATAGACATCGTCGGTGATCTCTAGCGCGCGGCGAAAGCTGCCCGCCGCGGGGCACATGATCATGAAATCCTGCACATCGGTGCGCCGCCCCGCGTGGGCGCCGCCGCCGAAAATCTGGATCTCGGGCAGCGGGATGCGGACTTTCGTGTCGCCCGCGAGGTAGCGCCACAGCGGCAGCCGCGCGTCGGCGGCGGCGGCTTGCAGCACCGCCATCGACACCGCAACGACGGCGTTCGCGCCCAGCCGCGCCTTGTTCGGGGTGCCGTCGAGAGCGCACAGCGCCTTGTCGACCGCCGCCTGATCGCCTGCATCCATGCCGATCAGCGCGGGCGCGATCTCGGCCCCGATCCCGGCGACCGCGCCATTGACGCCATAGCCGCCGAAGGCCGAGCCACCACGTCATTCCTTGGTCCTTTTCCAGTTTGCGACGAGCGCATCGATGGGCGCCGGCGCGAGCAGCAACGCGCGCGCCTGATCGCGCACGATTTGTTTGTGATGGGGATCGGTCAGATAGGGCGCCGGGGATTTGCCCTCGACCCGCGCGAGCAGCAGCGCGGCAGTCAGCTTTCCGGCGCGCAGGAGCAGGTCGTCGGCATCTTCCCAATCGATGCCGGCGCGATAGGCCTCGACCAGCGCCGTCGCCGCCTCACCGAGCCGTTCGTTCCCCAGCCACACCGCCTTCAGCAGCAGGTGCGTGGTGCAAAAGGCAAGATCGAACGCAGGGTCGCCATAGACCGCGCATTCGGCGTCGAGAAAAACCGGCCCGTCTGCGCTGACGAGGATATTCTTGGGGCTGACGTCGCCGTGAACGAGCGCCACCTTGCGCGACGAGAGGTCGTCGGCGAGCGCGTAGAGCGCCGGCGCAAGCTCGGCATCCTTTTGCGCCACGAACAGCAGAAAGGGATCGACGCGCAGCGCGCGGAACATCGCATCGGTCGGAAAGGCGTCGCGGTCGGCGGCGCTGTTTGCGGTCGCGGCGTGGACCGCCACGATGCCGCGACCGACGGCCGCCGCGAACCCCGGATCGACACAGCCCGCGATCAATTCATCCTTCCACACCGGACAATCCGGCAGGAAGCGCATCGCGAAGCCGTGGCCGGGCAATTCGGCCAGCACCTCGGGCACCAGATGCGGATCGACACCGCGCGCCCGGCGCAGCCAGCGCACTTCGCTCGCGCCGCGCTCGACCGGTGCGTGCCATTCGGCGGCGACACGCAATTGCTCGAGCGGCCGCTTGACGACGATCGGCCCCGCCGGGCCGTCGACCCGCCACACGTCGCAGGACACGCCGCCGGTCAATGGCTCGAGGACGACCTCGCCCTCGCCCGCCAGCCCGGCCGCGCGCAGTCCTGCAATGATATCGGCGGTCGCCGTGTCCACTTACAGCTTCTCCCGGATCCAGCCGCTGACCAGATCGGCGGCATTCTGCCGTTCTTCGATCGAATCCTCGAAATAATGCGCGCCGGGGATCAGTTCGAGCCTTTTGTCCGCGGTGCCGAGGAAGTCGAAAATCTTGCGCGCATCGCTGGGGAAAACGCCGGTGTCGGCGAGCCCCTGCACCACCAGCGCGGGGGTGTCGTGCTTGGCGAGGTGCGGCTGCCCCTGGCACGGCGATGTTTCGAGGCTCCACATGTTGAGCCAGGTCTTGATCGTATTGGCGCGGCCGATGCTGGGGGTGCGGTTGGCGATTGCCGGGTCGCCGCGATAGCACCAGTTGGGCTTGCGGTCCGACGGATCGATCGCCGGGTCGACGCAGCGGATATCGCCCCAGCAGCGGAACATCGGAAAGATGCGGTCGGGGATTCCCGCCGCGTTTAGCCGCGCGAGTTCGGCCTTTGCCCAATCGGTGATGCGCTGGTTGCGCGCGCGCTGGCCGGCGCGATATTTTTCGATGAAGGCGTCCGAATAGGGCGGGCCATTGTCGGGATTGAAGGGGTCGAGCTCGGGATCGGTCAGCGTCGGATCATTCTCGTCGATCACCGATGCATCCATCCAGTCGGTCAGCACTTCGGGGCGTCCCTGGTGGGCGTTGAAGCTGATATAGAGATCGCCCTTGATGAGCTGCGCCAGCGCATCCTGGCCGGCGGGCGGCAGCCGGTCGGTCAAGGTCGGCGCGATTGCTTCCGCCTGATAGGCGCCCATCAGCGAGCCGCCGCCCGAATTGCCGAGGATCACGATCTGTTCGACCCCGGCCTCTTCTTTCAGCCACTTCATCCCGACCCCGATGTCGAGGATGGCATGTTCGAGCAGGAACTGGTCCTCGAACCCGCGATAGCGCGTATTCCAGCCGAGAAAGCCGAAACCGGCGCGGGCAAAATAGGGCGCGATATAATGTTCGGAAAAATCGACATTATAATGGGTGGCGATGATCGCGACCTTGGGCCGCTTGCCCGCCTCGGTCCAATATATGCCCTGACAGGGATGGCCGCCCGCCTGAATCCGCGGCGCGGTCGGCGACGTGCGGCCGATGAATTGTGCGTCCAGTCCTGCAATCCCGTTCGGGTCCATCAGTCTCTCTCCTGCCTGTTATATCTCATAATCGTCATCCCGGACTTGATCCGGGATCCATTTAACCAGCGTCGCGAGAATGGATCCCGGATCAAGTCCGGGATGACGAGCGTGGGAAACATATTAACGGCTCACCTCGAAGGGCAGTTCATACCCCTCCAGCCCGGCGCGGATCGCCTTCTTGTCGATCTTGCCCGTCGGGCCGAGCGGGATGGCGTCGACGAACACTATATCGTCGGGCATCCACCATTTGGCGATCTTGCCATCCAGATAGCTGCGAATATCGTCGGCGCGCGCCTGCGCGCCCGGCTTGAGCTCGCAGAGCAGGATCGGCCGTTCGTCCCATTTGGGATGCGCGATGCCGACGACCGCGGCGATGGCAACCGCGGGATGGCCGGTCGCGATATTCTCTATCTCGATCGAACTGATCCACTCACCGCCCGATTTGACCACATCCTTCGCGCGGTCGGTAATCTGCATATAGCCTTCGCCGTCGATCGTGCTGACATCGCCGGTATCGAAAAAGCCCTCATCGTCGAGCACATCGCCGCCTTCCCCACCGAAATAGCCGCGCGCGATCGTCGGCCCCTTGATCATCAGCCGCCCCGGCGTCTTGCCATCGTGCGGCAGGCGGTAGCCGGCATCATCGACCAGCTTCATCTCCAGCCCGCACAGCAACCGCCCCTGCTTGAGCTTGTACGCCATCTGCGCGTCGTCCCCCTTCGCCGCGACCGACGCGTTAGGGACCGACACGGTACCGAGCGGCGACGTTTCGGTCATCCCCCACCCTTGGATGACATCGACGCCATAATCGTCACGGAAGGTGCGGATCAGCGATTCGGGGCACGCCGACCCGCCGATCGTGACGCGTTCCAGCGTGGTGAAGCGCTTGCCGTTATCCTGCATATATTGGAGCAGCATCTGCCACACCGTCGGCACCGCGGCCGAATAGGTCACGCCCTCCTCCTCGATCAGATTATAGATGGATTCGCCGTCCATCCGCTGTCCGGGCAGCACCAGCTTCGCGCCGACCGCGGGCGCCGAATAGACGACGCCCCACGCATTGGCATGATACATCGGCACGACGAGGAGCACGGTGTCGCGCGCCGACAAGGCCAGCGCGTCGCGCTGCAGCGTCATCAGCATGTGGATATAGTTGGAGCGGTGCGAATAGAGCACACCCTTGGGATTGCCCGTCGTCCCGCTGGTGTAGCACAGGCCGCAGGCGCTGTTTTCGTCGAACCCGCCCCAGTCATGGTCGGCGGGATAGCCCGCGATCCAGTCGTCGAACGCCAGCGCCGGATAGTGTGTTTGCGGCAGCGCAGCGCGATCGCAGAAAAAGATCACCTGCTCGATCGACGGCACCTGCGCAAGCAATTCGCCGACCAGATCGGCCACCGCCGGATCGGCGATCAGCAACCGGTCGGCGGCATGATTGGCGATATAGGCGATCTGCTCCATGAACAGCCGTGGGTTGAGCGTGTGAAGCACCGCCCCGATCCCCGCCGCGCCATACCAGGCAGCTAGGTGCCGCGCGCCATTCCACCCCATCGTCGCGACGCGGTCGCCCGGCTTGATCCCGGCCGCCACCAGCGCGTTCGACACCCGCTTCGCATCGGCGTGGATTGCGGCATAGGTCGATCGGCTGACGCGCCCTTCGGCGTCGCGCGACACGACTTCGCGCGCGCCGTGCCAGGCCGCCGCATGGTCGAAAATCCGGTCGACCGTCAGCGGGACATTCTGCATCAATCCGTCCATCGGCGGCGCCTCTTCCTCGCTCATCCTAAAAACATAGTATACTAAGTATTTTGTCTTTACACGCTCAACCCCGCCTTGCCTAGCCCCCGCGCTTCTTCTAGCGTGCGCGCCATCGGCGTGCCGCCGAAAACGGGGAATATCGCGTCACTCCATGCGCACCAACCAGCTTATCATCGCTCTGTTCCAACGCTTCTGCTGGCTCGACGAAGGGCTGCAGGCGCGGCTGCACGATCGCGGCTGGCCCGACATCAGCCGCCCGCAATCGATGGTGATGACGAATATCGTCAGCGGCATCGTGCGCCCGTCGGATATCGCGCGCAATCTGGGCGTGTCGCGACAGGCGATTCACAGCACGATCAACCAGATGGTCAAGCTGGGCATGGTCGAACTGGCCCCCGATCCCGACGACCGGCGGCACATGATCGTCTCGCTCACCGAAACGGGCGCCCGGATGCGTCAGGACGCGCAGCGCGCGATGGATCAGCTCGCCGACCAGCTGGCCGACCGGCTCGGCCATGACCGCTTCGACGCCTTGCTCGCGACGCTCGAGGCCGACTGGGGCGACAACAAGGAACGCCGCCCGGCCTAGGGTCAGGCGGCGAGCGCGGCCGCCACCTTCGCGAGCCGCATCGCCGTCATGTCGACCAGCGATGCGGGTAGCGCGTCCTTCAACGCGCCGCTCTCGTCGAAAGCGGCATGCGCGTTGGGGATCAGCACCTGTTCGGGAATCACGAGCGCCTGCACCGTCGACAGGATCTGGCGCAGATGGATCAGGCCGCGCAACCCGCCGAACGGGCTGACCGAGGCCGACATGATCGCCGCCGCCTTGCCGCGATAGGCGACGAGCGCGACAAGCCCCTCGTCGCCGGTCGGCCGCGACGCCCAGTCGATCGCATTTTTGAGCAGCGGCGATACCGAGCCATTATATTCGGGCGAGACGAACAACAGCCCGTCTTGCGCCGCAAAGACCCGTTTCAGCCGCTCGGCATCGGCGGGAAAGGCGCCGGACTCGATCGCGGCCGAATAGAGCGGCAGGTCGTAGCCGGCGAGATCGACGTCGGTGACCTCAGCCCCTTGCGCCTCGAGCGCGCGAATGGCGAGCCTGCCCAGCGCTCGGTTGAACGATCCTTCGCGCGTGCTTCCGACGACAACCGCAATTTTCGGCAATTTACCCTCCCCGCGATAATAATTAGAATACTAACCTATTATCGCGGACGTCCGCAAGCCCGTTGCGAAAGGGGTCAGGCCTTGATGTCGGACAGCGTCGACAGCTTGGCGGTTTCGTCGGCCAGATTCTCGATCACGCGGCGCATGAGCGCCTGCAGCGTTTCGACCTCTTCATCGGTCATGCCGCGGGTCGCGATTTCATGGACCTCGGCATTCATCGGCGCGAGGATCAGCTCGAGCTTGCGCGCGTGCGGGGTCAGATGGATAAAGGTCTTGCGCCGGTCGTCCGACGTCTTCTTGCGCGTGATGAAGCCCGCCTTCTCCAGCCCCTTGAGCGCGACCACCGTGGTCGGTTCTCGCATCCCGACACGCTCGCTGAGTTCGCGCTGGGTAATGCCGTCCTCACGCCACAGCTGGCGCAGGAACCGCCATTGCCCCGCCGACACATCATAGGTCAGCGTCCCGCGCTCGAGCAGCCGCGAAAAGGAGCGGAAGACGATGCGCGCCAGATAGCCGATGCTGTTTTCGGGATTGGTGTAATATTCGGCCGGATGCCGAAACGTCTGGGTCTTCTTCGCCAATTCTCTTCCCCTTTTCCCGAACCTTAGGGGCCTATGATTTGCCCGGCAATATGCTTCGATGTACCAATATCGGTGGACAGGGAGGGGCAACCCATATACTTAGTGTTCTAAGTTATGGAAAGGATAATCGGATGTTCGACCGGCTGACCGCCGTGGCGGCGCCGCTGCCGATCGCCAACCTCGATACCGACATGGTCATTCCGGCGCGCTTCATGAAAGCCTTGTCGCGAACCGGACTGGGGCGGCACCTGTTCCAGGAATTGCGCTACACGCCCGATGGCGTGGAGCGTGAGGATTTCGTCCTGAACCGCGGCGCAACCCGCGGCGCGCAGATATTGATCGCCGACCGCAATTGCGACCGGCTCCGCGACGAGGTCACGCTCGCGCAATTCGCGCCGATGACCGTCGACCTCGTCGAGCAGCGCCTCACGCTGGCGTCGGGTGAAGGCATCGATTTTGCCATCGACCCCGACGATCGCCGCACGCTGCTGGACGGACGCGACGACATCGCGCGCACCTTGCGGCACGAGGCCGCGATCACCCGCTTCGAAACAGCGGCCTAGCCCGATCCTTCATCGGTCAGGATCGCCGGATCGGCGATGCAACCGGCAATCGCGCTCGCCGCCGCGAGCGCGGGGCTCATCAGATGGGTGCGGCCGCCGCGCCCCTGTCGATTCTCGAAATTGCGGTTCGACGTCGCCGCGCAGCGTTCGCCAGGCAAAAGGCGGTCCGCGTTCATCCCGACGCACATCGAACAGCCGGGCTCGCGCCAGTCGAAGCCCGCTGCGCGCAGGATGCGGTCGATCCCTTCCGCCTCGGCCTGTCGTTTGACCAGCCCCGACCCCGGCACGACCATGGCGCGCACATGGTCCGCGACCCGGCGCCCCTCGACCACCGCCGCGACGACGCGCAGATCTTCGATACGGCTGTTGGTGCAGCTTCCGATGAAGACGCGGTCGATCGGCGTCCCCGCGATCGGGCGACCCGGCGTCAGGCCCATATAGGCGAGCGCCCGCTCGGCAACCGCGCGCGCGTCGGGATCGGCGAGGGCGGCCGGGTCGGGAACGACGCCGTCGACCGCAATCACCTGCGACGGATTGGTGCCCCAGCTGACCATCGGTGCGACCGCGCCGGCATCGATCCGCAATTCGCGGTCGAAGACAGCCCCGGCGTCGGTCGGCAAGGCGCGCCAGCGCGCCAGCGCCGCGGTCCAGGCATCGCCCTTCGGCACCGCCGGGCGATCCGCGAGATAGGCGAAGGTCGTGTCGTCGGGCGCGATCAGTCCGGCGCGCGCGCCCATTTCGATGCTGAGATTGCACAGCGTCATCCGCGCTTCCATCGACAGCGCCCCGATCGCGCTGCCCGCATATTCGATGACATGCCCCGTCGCCCCGTCGACCCCGATCGCCGCGAGCAGATGCAGCGCGAGATCCTTTGCCTGGACATGCGGACGCAGCACGCCGTCGACGGTGATCCGCATGTTGCGCGAACGGCGCTGGCGGATCGTCTGCGTCGCCAGCACATGTTCGACTTCAGAGGTGCCGATGCCGAAGGCGAGCGCGCCGAACGCGCCGTGCGTCGATGTGTGGCTGTCGCCGCACACGATCGTCATGCCGGGCTGCGAGCGCCCCTGTTCGGGGCCGACGACATGCACGATGCCACCGCGCGGGTCTCCCATGGCGAAATTCTCGATGCCGTGCCGCGCCGTGTTGCTGACCAGCGCCTCGAGCTGCGCGCGCGCCTCGACATCGGCAACCCCGGCGGGCCCGGCGGCCTGTCCTTCGGTCGGGACATTATGATCCGACAGCGCGAGCGCCCGCTCGGGCCGGCGGGCCCCCCGCCCCGCCTCCTCGAGCGCGGAGAAGGCCTGCGGCGACGTCACTTCGTGCAACAGGTGCAGATCGACATAGAGCAGGGTTTCACCATCGTCCTCGGCAACGGCGTGCGCGTCCCATATCTTGTCGTAGAGCGTGCGCGGGCCGGTCATCGATTCGGCGCCCGCACCGCGCCCGGATTTTCGAAAGACGTCACCCTGTCCTTGCTCCCCGCCGAGCAGATTCTCACTGCTGCCATTTACTTAGGATTCTAACTTATATGGCGAGCAAGCATGTCGAATCAAGCGGTTTTGCGTGGGGCCAGCCTGTCACAAAATCACAATACTTAGTAGTTGAAGTATTTTTCAGTCCTGCTAAGCATACGGTGGGAACGGAGGATAGAGTCGCTCCACCGGCACGATAATCGGGCACAAGACGATGCCCGGCGCCGGCGGCAAAATGGGCAGCCTGCCACAGCATCACCCCGTTTCATGGACTGACAAGGCCGGATGCGAACCCGCATTTCCGCCGCGCTGGCGCGTGCGGGAGCGGATCGATGCGGCCATCATGTGGGAGGATATGATGACGACGCGCTTGTTCCTGCTTTCGACCGCCATGGTCGCGCTTGGCACCGCACCAACGGCGGCGCATGCCCAGACCGGCGAAACCGCCGCGGCGGAAGAAGTCGCCACCGGCGCCGAAGACAATAGCTATGGCGACATCGTCGTCACCGCGCAGCGCCGCAGCGAAAGCGTGCAGAATGTCCCGATCGCGATTTCGGCTTTCAATGCCGAGATGGTCGAAGCGAGCGGCAGCACCAACATCACCAGCCTCAACGGCCTGGCGCCCAATGTGGTGCTGCAGACGCAGGGCCTCGTCGCCAATGTGCCGATGATCTCGATCCGCGGCATGAGCACCGCCGATCCCGATCCCAACGCCGATCCCAAGGTCAGCACGATCATCGACGGCGTCTATATTCCCTTCGTGTCGAGCACGATGCTCGACCTGTTCGACGTCGAACGGATCGAGGTGCTGAAAGGGCCGCAGGGCGTGCTGTTCGGCAAGAACAACCTTGCCGGCACGATCAACGTCATCACCGCGCGCCCGACCGACGATTTCGGCGGCGAAGCGCGCGTCAGCCTGGGATCCTACGGGCTCAAGCAGTTCCGCGGCAAGCTCAACAGCGGCCGCTTCGCCGATGGCGCGCTGGCCGCCAAAATCTCGGTCAATTTCCGCGACTATGACGGCTACAGCCGCAACGTCATCACCGGCAACCGTCTTAACGGCGCCAATGTGAAGGCGGTGCGCGGCGCGCTCAATTATGATCATGGCGGGCCGTTCGATTCGACGCTGATCGTCGACTGGCTGAAGCAAAAGACGACCGGTCCGGCGCCGCACGTCCTCGACAATGGCGATCCCAATTGGGATCTGCTGCCCGACGCGGTGAAGACCGACGTGCGCAAGGCAGCGGTGCTGTTCGATCCCTATGCCAACACCGAAAGCTATGGCGGATCCTGGTCGTCGAACCTCGACGTGGGCTGGGGCACGATCAGTTCGGTTCTCGGCTATCGTCACCTCACCTATATCACCCGCGGCGACTTCGACGGGCTGATCAATCCCGCCCCGCAGCTCGACGTGACCCGCGACTTTTCGGGCGAATCCAAAAGCGCAGAGCTGCGCTACGTGTCGCCGGCCGGCGAGCCCGTCGATTTCGTCGTCGGCCTCTATTATCAGGCCGACAAATGGCGTCAGTTCAACACGGTGCTCGCCACCCCGACCACGACGACGCTCGCGCAGCTTCATCAGGACACGCAGAGCTATGCGATGTTCGCGCTCGTCAACGCGCATCCGGTCGAGGGGCTGACACTGTCGCTTGGCGGGCGCTACAGCCACGACCGCAAGAAATATGACATCGCCTCGCAGGTGTTCGTCAACGGCAACCAGGCTTCGTCCTTCACGAGCAGCCTGAAGGCGTCATGGGCCGAATTCACGCCGCGCCTGACCGCCGAATATCGCTTCTCGCCCGCCGCCATGGTCTACGCCAACTATTCGCAGGGGTATAAATCGGGCGGTTTCAACTCGCGCGGGACGATCCCCGAAAATATCGGTCCCTATAACCCCGAACGCGTCAATGCGTTCGAAATCGGCGCCAAGACCGACTTGTTCGACCGGTTGCTGCGCTTCAACGTGTCGGGCTTCATCAACAAGTATCGCGATCTGCAAAGCTCGGTGACGAAGATGGGCGCGGTACGGGCGGAGAATATCACGACCAACATTGCGGCCGCCAAAATATCGGGCTTCGAAATCGAAACGCTGCTGCGCCCCACCGCCAATTTCACCATCGGCGCGAATCTGGCCTATCTGCATGCGCGCTATACCGATTTCTGCGCGGACACGAACGGGGTCTTCACCAACGGCGCACCCGAACCCGGCCAGTGCGGACCGGCGGTGCCGATCCTGATCAACGGGGTGCCGAACGGCACCTTCGCCGTCCCGACCGATTCGAGCGGCCTCGACCTCGCCAATGCGCCCAAATGGAGCGGCAGCCTGTCGGTCGATTACGCCATTCCGATGGCGTTCGGCGAGATCAAGCTGCACAGCGACGCGCGCTATTCGTCGCGCTTCAACACTTGGGGCCGCAGCAACCTTCCCGGCTATTACCGGGACGAGGTGGTGCTGCTCAACGCCAGCATCGCGGTCGCGGGCCAGGACGACAGATGGAAGGTGACGCTCTACGGCACCAACCTGACCGATCAGGAGGTGATTTCGGGCGCGACCAACGCCGGCGCGACCCCGATCTCGCAATTCTATCAGCCGCCGCGCGAATTCGGGGTGGACCTGTCGTTCAAATTCTGACGCAATCCGTCCGCGGCGCTTCCTTGCCGAAGCGCCGCGGATCGCATTTCGGGACTGCTGGCCAAGGGAGATTGAGATGGCTTGGGATGTGAACCGCCGCACGTTCGTCGGGGGAATGGGGGCGCTCGCCGCCGCGGGCCTCGCAATGCCGACCTATGCGAAGAACGGCAAGAAGCTCAACGTCCTGATGATCGTCACCGATCAGGAACAGAGCGTCGCCAGCTATCCCGAGGGCCTGCTCGAAAAGCTCCCCGCGCACCGCGAACTGATGGAACGCGGGATGCTCGTCGAAAATTATCATGTGCACACGACCCCCTGCACCCCGTCGCGCTCGACGATCTTTCAGGCGCACCATACGCAGCAGACGGGCCTGTTCCTCAACAGCGACAACGCCCCCTATCCGGTGGCGGCGGAAACCATGCCGACGCTCGGCCACATGATGCAGGCGGCGGGCTATTACACCAGCTACAAGGGCAAATGGCACCTCAGCCGCATCAATTACGAACGCAACTGGACGCGGATTCCGGGCGGCATCTATCCGACCACCGAAAATGCCATGGAGAAATACGGCTTCCACGATTACGGCTTCGACGGCGAGGAAGTCGGGCTGACATGGGACGGCTACAAGGCCGACATGTATGTCGCGGGCGACGCGGCGCGCGCGATCTTCGACTATGCGCGCAACGACAAGGCTGGCGGCAAGCCGTGGTTCCAGGTCGTCGGTCTGGTCAATCCGCACGACATCATGTTCTATGACGCGACGGGCAAGCAGGCCGAAAGCCGCCCCGATCCGAACATATTGGGGCCGCTGCGCCGCGAACCCGGCGATCCGATCTACGAGGTCGACAACAAGTTCGACCTGCCCGAAAGCTTCAGCAGGGACGATCTGTCGACGAAGCCCGAGGCGCATCGCGCGATCGTCCGGCTGAACGACGTCTTCTACGGCAAGATGGCGCACGACGATCTCGCCTCGTGGCACCGCTTCAACAATTATTACTATAACTGCCTGCGCGACGTCGATCGGCGGCTCGGCCAGTTGCTCTGGGCGCTCAAGGAAAGCGGCCAGATCGACAATACGATCATCATCTATACCAGCGACCATGGCGAGCGCGCCGCCGCGCACGGGATGCGCCAGAAGGGCGCGACCATGTACCGCGAAGAAACATATCGCCCCGACGCTGATGACGCTCGCCGGCCTGTCCGCCGACGAACAGCAGAACCGTTTCCCCGGCCTGCCGGGAGTGGATGTGTCGGCGCTGCTCGGATCGCCGACGCTGCCGACGCAGCGCGACAGGACGGGCCACCTCTTCAACTATGCGGTCGTCCATTATTGGGAGCCAACCAAGGACCGCGCGGCCAAGCTGCCGAGCGGCGAACCCGATTACAGCAAGCAATTTGATCTGTCGAAGCGCCGCCTGCACCGCGGCGTCCATGACGGCCGCTACAAATTCGCGCGCTATTTCGCGCCGGCGCATCATCACACGCCGACCGACTGGAAGACGCTGGCCGCGATGAACGATCTCGAGCTATACGACACCCACGCCGACCCGGGCGAGATCGTCAATCTGGCGTACGATCCCAAGCAGAAGGCGAATGTGCTGCGGCTCAACAAAATGGTCAACGCGCTGGTCGCACGCGAGGTGGGCGAAGATGACGGCCGCGAATATCCCGGGCCGACGGAGATGTATAATCAGCCTGCCTGACGTCGCCGCATGAATCCCATCTGGCTTCCCGCCTCGCTGTTCGGCGGGCTCTTTCAGGCGTGGCGCACTGCGCTGCAGCAGCGGCTGCGCGCCGAACTGAGCGTCAGCGGCGCGGGGCTGGTGCGCTACCTCTACGGCCTGCCCTTCGCGCTCGCCTTTGCGGCCGCCTGGCTCGGCGCGCGCCATGCGGGGCTGCCACCGCTCGGCCTCGCCTTCGCCGGCCTGTCGGCGGTCGGCGCGGTGACCCAGATGGCGGGGACCATCCTGCTCATCACCGCCTTCGGCCATCGCGGCTTTGTCGTCGGCACCGCCTTTTCCAAGACCGAAGCGGTGCAGGCGGCGCTCGTCACCGCGCTGTTCCTCGGCGAACATCTGCCGCTGCTTGCCTGGGCGGGTATCGTTGCAGGGGTCGCCGGGGTGCTGATCCTCGCGCTTGCGGGACGCGGGCTGACGCTGCGCGAAATTGCGGGCTCGCTTGGTCAGCCGGCCGCGTTGTTCGGGCTCGGCGCGGGGTCGATGTTCGCCTGCGCCGCGGTCGCGATAAAGCTTGCCACCGCCGAGCTGCAGGGCGTCGATACGGTGGGATCGGCGCTCGTCACCCTCGTCGTGGTGATGGCGATGCAAAGCGCGCTGCATCTGGCGTGGATCATCGCGCGCGACCGCGAAACGCTCGCCGCGGTCGGCCGGACGTGGCGCTCCTCGGCGCAGGTCGGGCTGCTATCGGCGCTCGGATCGGCGTGCTGGTACACCG
>LULO01000094.1_pt1 | contig 33325 bp, 51 predicted proteins | sample 728121 | NCBI WGS metagenome assembly LULO01 (sample SAMN03860287, study PRJNA289734) | marine metagenome | biome: seawater column; feature: ocean; material: water; isolation source: Red Sea water column Station 149 - depth 50m | place: Saudi Arabia: Red Sea | collected 2011-10-15 | depth 50 m | reverse complement strand
AAACAAAGGAGAGTAATATGTATCCAAGATGGGAATACAATAAAAAAGATGAGATAACTATTTACTTTAGTGAAGACAATTATGTTACATACTATGGTGAAGAGGAGGCATCTGATTTATATTTTGATTTAGAGTATGGTTCAAAGTATGAGAGAAAACATCTTCTAAATGAACTATATTTAGACTATGAACATAACGACCCATATTCAAGAGGTGATTAATTATAAATTCAGATGATAATTTTGTTTGGTTTTTTAGAACTTATGTTTATAAATTACACAACAGGGATTAAAAATAAATAATAACGGAGAAATTATGGAGAATAATTTAAAACAAATAATAACAGATAAGGGGATAAAGCACGGCTTTTTAGCTAAGTCTGTGGGAGTATCAGATACTGCTTTTTCATATTGGGTAAACAATCACAGACAACCAAGTGGTATTTATATAGCAAAATTGTGCAAGGTGTTAGGATGTACTGCCGAAGATATTTATAATGTTGGAGATGTAAAAAGGTAGATTTTTGGAAACATAAGCAGAGTGGTAAGTGGATTATAACTCACGATGCTTGTGAGAAGATTGCATCAATGGAAAACATTGTAATGACAGATTGGAAAACTTTAAATAGTGAAAGAGATTTTTGTAGATTCCTGATTACAATGTCTAAAGGTGACAAGACTATTACATCTATTGGTGAGGCAAGTAAAGAGAATTGTCAATCTAGATATTATGGGATGATGGGAGAGAAACGTGGAATAGATAGGTGTATCTTAAAACTTATAAATGCTTACGAATATGGTATATATTCAGATTCAGAGGCAGATAATTTTAAGAAACCTACTGAAGAGGTAAAGGTTGCACCAATACCTGCATCGCAAAAACAAAAAAAGTTGATTATGGATTTAGAGGTTCAAGCTAATGTTAAAAGACATATAGAGTTTGAGGGTCTGACCAAAAACAAAGCAAGTGAATACATAGATAAGTTAAATAACAGAATAAGAGGTAATGAAAATGGGTAAAATAATAAACCTAAAAATAGATGTAACTAAATTAGATAAAGAAAAGCTTTATCAAGGAGAGAAGGGAACTTACGCTAATTTAGTTGTAGCAGAGAATAGAGATGGTGAGAACCAATATGGTGATACTCATTATGTTTATGAGCAACAAAGTCAAGAGGAGCGTTTGAATAAAGCTACTAAAAACTTTGTAGGCAATGGTAAAGAGTTTGTTTTCGGTGATAGTCCACAGATGGCTACCGAAACTGCAACTGATGATGACTTACCATTTTAGGGTAATTATAAATGGGGGTAGTATTTTTCTACCCCCTTTAAGGAGATTATAATGGGAATAGATTGGGCAATCCAAACCACACAAAAACAAAGAACAAGAAAAAAATTAGATGAAATAAATGTCGGTGGCGACAATGAGCAATCGCAAGATAGACGTATGTTTTATTGCAAGACCTGCAAGCACGTTTTTCAACCGACACTATCATATGCAAGAAGATTCTACAAGGACAATGAGATTGATATTTATCACGATTTTCCATCAATAGGTAAAGAAAAGGTAGATAGTTGTGCAAATTGTAATTAAGGGATTAGATATGGATAATTTTGATACGTTTTGGAGCATATATCCACGAAAAAAAGAAAAGAAGAGGGCAAGGGTATCTTTTAACAGATTGCCGAAAAAGACTCAAATTGAGTGCATTGAGGGCGTTAGAAAGTATATCAAACAGATTCAGATTCAAGGTACTGAACCTCAATTTATAAAACACCCCTCTACTTTTATAAATGGTGAAAATTGGGAAGATGATTTTGAAACTGATGTGATTGTTAATAAAAAGATTGTTGCAACAGATTTTAAACTTGCACCATCAGGTAATGCACGATTAGGATTCTGTACGTCTTGTGGTGATTGTAATACATATGATAAGTTTCAGATTCATATGGAAAATAGTAGATGTTGTGGCGTAGACTTAAAACCAACAAGGAGTTGATATGGATGAAGATTTCCAAAAGGAAGAAGCAATGAAAGACATATTGATTAAAAATGAGAGGATAAAAGTTCTTGAAAGAGAAAATAATATCCTTATGATTGAGAATAAGTTGTTGAAAGAAGGGTTGAAGTGTTCTGTTGAAGCTAAAAGTTATAAGATAGCAGAACAATGTTTGAAAGAATTAAGGCATAGATAGGTTGCCCTTTCCCTAAAGTAGGTTTTCGTCTGCCTACTTACTATGCCTACCATTGCCCAAGAGAGCCATAGGCACTCAGTAATCAAGTGTAAGAATTTGTGTGCTGACTACGTCATTATGAGGCTGTAAGTTGCTCATTAAAAACTACAAAAGTCCTATGGCTAGGGCAAAACTATGGAGATTTATGATAGATATATTTATAATGATATTAATATGGATAGCCTTGAGTATTACTGCAATGACTATATTTGTTGCTATAATTAGTGCATTAACAATATACATTGAAGAAAAAGATAGACAATAAAGGAACATATGAGGTCTGCAAATCAAAAAACAAGAGATATTATAATGGCTGTTTACAGAAGTCAGCTAAAAAAGTTAAAGAGCCTTGCAGTTTATGATGATGATGGTAATTTTTTATATGGTCAAGAAACAGAGTTTGGTACTAAAGTAACTGAACATCTTATAAACATTACTGAAAAAAGATTGCTTGAGTTGGTAAATCAAAACCTAAACAGAAGAGGGATACCACCGATTGAGAATCACACCAACGGAAAAGCAAAGTAGAAAATGCGAACTATGTGGCGTTTATAAAAACAGGGCAATATTTTACCTATTAAAGCCACACCCTGCAATTATAAAATTGCTTGTTAATGTTGTAAACAAGATTGTATGTAAGCATTGTGCAATGAGAGAAGAATTTGGAAGTAAGTATAAACAAAACAAAAGATATAAGGAATGGGAAGATGGAAATGAATGATTTTTTTATTGATATTAACAATTTTGACAGAGATAGCTTTCATAAATCTGTATTTGGAAACGATGTTGATTTAAATAAATCTGCAAACGATTTAATTAAATCTTCAAATGAGATTACAGATGAAATGTATGATATGTTGTTGTATCAATGGTGCAACAGAATTGGTATCGTGATGACAGAGGAAGAGGCATCAAAATATCCAAGCTATGAAAATTATTTTAAGGGCAATAAATAATGAATAGACCAAAAGTTTCTTTGAAATCATCAAAAGATACAGAGTCAGGGCGTACAATATTTATTCCTGATAAGATTTGGAGTGTGATTAAATATAAATTTAGTGGACATTATACGTTAATGAAGTTTACAACAAATTATAGATTTTGTTTTGGTACTTTATCACCACTTGACTATTACAAATGGAGGTTACAAATAAAAAAAATGTCTTCAGGTAAATGTTCTTATTTAGCTATGTGCAGAGAATTATCACTATACGAAAAGCTTGGAGAAGATATGTATCAGGAACATTATAATATTACAGATGATGATGTATTTAATGAGTGGGGATTTAAAGTAAATTGCGTAATACAAAACAAGGAGTTTAAAAATGCAAATAAATGAAAAGCAAATAAGGGAAATACTTAAAGACCAAAAAAAAGTATTTCAATTTTTATATAAATTTGGGGAAGTTTTTGGTGATGCAGTAGAAATTTATGAGATTTTAGACCTTGACAAAACTACAGAAGTTATTTGGGATATATATCAAATCCCTCAAGATAATATGCCTAATTTTGACCCTGAAAAAAAAATAGAGAAAGGAGAATTTATTTTTTGCAGAGATGGTCTTGATGTAGTAGTTCAAGATTATTTTGATGGAAACATATCACTAGATGCTTACATTAAAGAACTAAAAATGTGGTCAGAAGAATTTAGGCACATATATGTAAATCAAATTGCGAATGGGGTAAAAAATGCCAAATAAAAGTAAAATAAAGGGGAATACATTTGAAAGATGGATTGTTAATTTTTTTGAAGCTGTCGGCTTATCTTGCAGGCGTGCTTGGGGGAGTGATGGTCGTTCTATGGGTCTTACTGAAGGAGTTGATGGAACGCTTAATGATGAATATAAATGGCAAGCTAAATGCAAAGCACAAATATCACCATTCTATATCCCAAATGAAGAAGTGGATTTCCAAATCTTTAAAGGAAATAGAACAGGAACTTATGCGACAATGACAGTTGAAACGCTTGGCGAAATTATAAATAGAATGAATGATTTATATCAAGAGAAAGAATCTTTAGAGATGGAAAATAAAGAGCTAAAGGATACATTGTTTCGTGAGCTTAAATAAAGACTATATAGAGTTTGTAAAGAATTTTGGGTGTTCTGTGTGTGGCGTTTCTCCTGTTGATGCTCATCACTTGGACACCATTGGTATGGGGGGCAATAGAAGAAGCGATTGCGTGGAGGACTTTTCTTGCGTTCCCCTTTGCCGACAACACCACCAAGAGTGGCATCAGATTGGCAATACAGAATTTGAAAAGAAAAATTATGTTAATATGTGGAAAGTTTGTTATCAAATGAATAAAGGGTTTAGAAGGCTTGAAAAATAAAGAGTATGAAATTATAAATATACTCAATAATTATAGGGTGTTTGACAACCCTATAAAAGAGTATCCTAAAAAAATGTCACAGTTTGATGCGTATAACAAAGATTGCATTGTTGAGATTAAACACAGAGATGATAAAAAAATGTTTTGGGAAGAGCCTGCGATAGAGTTTAGCAAATACACTTTCAATAAAGAGTTTGCAAAATTGCACAATGTAAACTTTTTATATGTAAATAGAGTCAAAAACAATATAGCAATATATGATATATTATATTTAGAGTATATAAATTATGATTTCAAATGGCATTGGAGAAATATGCCACAAACAACAGAGTTTAATAAAACTGAAATGATACCTAAATTTGTTGGGTATTTGAATGTCAAAAATTGCACAGATATTATTGAGGTAATATGAAGTTTACAGGTAAGGTTACAAAAGGTAAGTTAAAACTCTATGATAGGGAGGGGTTTAAACGCCGTTTATATGATTATGAGGGTGAAGTATGGCTTGAGGTAAAACGTGCCGAAAAAGCCCACTCTCCTAAGCAATTAGCGTATTATAGAGCTATTATAAGAGAGATTGCCAATGAGCTTGGTTATACTGAAGATGAAATGCACAAAACAGTCAAACAGTTGTTTGATATTGAGTCTACTAAGGACTTGACTGTATCTGAATTTTCGGAATATCTTGACAAAATAATAATTCATTTTGCACAATTAGGCTATCCTGTTCAAGACCCTCGTGGTCGGTAAAGTGTATATGCTCTACTGAACAATATATTGGACAGGTGTATTCTCCCATTGGATGCTCATCAAGATAGTGTGCTGTCCATATAGCGAATACGAAAATGAAGCCGAACCAAATGTCGTTCCCACTACCATACCTCTCTAATTTTTAGTTTTACATTATAAACATTGTTCGCAACTTGGTCATACTGTAATGTATTCATATCGAATCTACAGATTGAAAACTGGTCAGCACTATTATTGGAACTATTTGCCTGAAAGATAAATGGTAAATGTCCACCTAATGTACGATTCCATACTTGGCTAAAAAAGTCAGTTCCCTGTAATAAACTGTTTTCGTATGCAGTATTTGTATCAGGGTCAATATATTCATTGTCACCTGAGCCTAAATTGATTATCAACAGGGTTGCCATCTACATCTGAACCTAATTGCCAAGCACCTCCATCACCCCAATCAGCAGGCTTGGTGTAGGTAGCATTACTAAGGGTTGCCCCACCTCGTGTCTGTATTGTTTTTACACCATCATACTCAAAAGACAATTTTAAAGATAGGTCAGGAGAGTGAGGCATATCATAGTAATTTCCAAATGATACACATCCTAGCTTTGGAGATTGTGTAAGTCTAAACCTTATGCCTGTGCTGTTAGCATTTAATTGTCCATAATTACAAGAAAATATACTAAATCCATCGTAATCAGCAGTGCTAAAATAGCTAATACTTTGTGTAGAATTAATTATTTCTGTTTCAGTAATTCCTGCTACCTCTTCAGGGTCTGATATAGAAAACCTTGAATTGTTTGTTGCAAAGTTATGTCCAAGAATTAAAAAATATCCTTTATCATTTAACAAAAATGATGTTGGATTGTCAAATATAAAATCTATATCTGTTTCATTACTACCTGTAGTTTCAACTATTATTTGGTCAGAAGGATTCAAAAACCCTAAAGAAGAAACATCTTGATTTTCACTTGAAGATACTGTCATAGCTCCAATAGAATTTAAATATTCATTTAGGCTAACATAAAATCTTGGTGTGCCTACATTTTGATACGACATTAATATCCTCCTCCACCTGAACTACCACCACTTGTAGTGCTACTTGTATAAGTAGTAGTTTGTACAGGTTGTTGTACAGTTTGTGTAATTGTTTGTGTTTTAGTATCAGGTCTATCTTTTAGCGTTACTGAAGTTTCTGTATGAACTCCACCTGACATCACTACTCCATCAGCGTGTATATGAATTGGCTCATTAGCAGGTACAGGTTTGCCATCAGGATAGTAAAATTGCCCTGAATATTGAGTTTTTAGGTTGTTATTGACTACAATATCGTGAGCATTATATCTTTGCCTTGAACCTACTAAATATGTACCATCTCTTGTACCCCATAATGAACCATCATCTTCCCATTTCTCTTGGTCTAATTCCCAATAATCAACACCTTGTAAAGTAATGCGTTCTCTCTCTAAAGTGTTGCTGCCTGCTTTAGCAGATAATAGCCTTAATTCACCTACATATGAGAATAGTTCTTGTGGCATATTAGAGCCATCAATCATAATACCTTTGATTGTATTTCTATCTGCCTTGATAAATAGTTTATCAGGACTGTCTGTAATCCTGATAGTGCCTTTGTATCTAATCTCAAATGCTTTGGCAGCACCATCAAATAATACCTTACCTTCTCCATATGTTATCATTGCATCTCCAATAAATCTTTTAAATCATATTTGTTGTCAAAATACAATTCATTGTTTTCAATAATTTCAGTAATCTTAATACCCTTACCATTTCTTGACTGCACAGTTTGAGATGCAGGGATTACTCTTGTTATCTCAAGTGTTGGTAATGGGTCACCTTCTTGCCATCCTTCAGGCTTTCCAAATTTTCGTAGCTTTTCATATTCAATCATTTGGTCAGGGAAAAAAGTAAATCCACCTGTTTCGTTTAGTCCTGCTAATTGTATGCCCTGAAAACCTCCAAAGCTGGAGATAAAAGCTGCTAATTTTACGATAATTGAATCTGTATAGTTTTTGATTTGTATATATTCATTTAACATAAATATAGACGATTCACCATCACTTCCATCATAATCTAAAAAATTAAATGTATCGTTAGGATTAGTTAAGCGTGGTATTCCCTGTGTCCCTAAATCTATATAAAGGTTATTTGTTTCTATAGAGTCATCTGTTTCTTGGAACTCTGTGGTAACAACATCAGGAGCAAATAAATAAGGTTCTACTATAAAAGGTTCTGAATCAGGAAATGATATATTATCCCAAGCACTATCACGCTGTTCATCTGACAGGTGATGTAACTGCATACACTCTATAGATACAGAGTCTAAATTTTTTGTTATAGATGTAATCATAAATAGAGGATAAAATTCAGTATCACTAACTCCATCTATAACCCTATAATCTATGCCATATGCTTTTAGCCCCTGAAATAATTCTTCAAACTTAACAAGCTCACCTATCTCTAAATCAATATATTGTAATGGTAGTTTTAGACTAAATATTAAATGGTCATTTTTATATTGTGCTGCTAAAAAATCTCTTAAATTTTCAGCAGTTTCTTTAATTCTAATATATGGAGATTCAAATTCTAAATAAGCATCATCAGGTGATTCTATACTATAGAAATCAGATGCACCATTGTCCTTCATATCTGTTCTGCTTAACAAAGAATCTTGTGCATAGTCCATATTGTATTGAACGTCTACTTGTCTGTATATTTGTTCAGGCTTTGTCTTTTTAAATGAATATGATATTACATCTGACTGTTTGATAGGATGTGCATCATCATAATCGCTTGTGCTATATGAATCTTTAATTGTATTAAAACCAAATGTTCCATCATTTCTAAATTTAGGAAAACATTTAGTAGATTTAGCTATATCCTCTATTAACTTTTTAGAGTTCATTTTTTTATTAAGAGTAAAAGCAAATTTCCAATCACTATGAGCATCCCAAGCCTCTTGATAGCTTTCTGTGTCTATTTGTTGAGCAGTTAATCCTAACTCGCTTCTTAATATATCATAAATAATGTCAATAGGGTTTTCAATGATATTTAGCTGTGGAACATAATAATCATTTTGATTAATAAAATTCCTTATGCCTATAGAATTTGCCTGTGTCAAAATTCCTTGTGCCTGAAAAACGTCTATCGCAGATTGTAAGTTTGAATTTAACAAGTCATATAAATCATTATTTATTACAAAATCTACTAATTGGGATGCTGAGTAGTCATATAAATCTGTAATCTCAAGGTTTGGGTGAGCCACTTGATTATTAACCCTGCCATAAACATTAACATAAAAAGTTTTATTAAAAGCCTTATCTATATCTGCAATAGCACTAAAATCTATTTCATTAAAATTACCTTCTAAATCTAATTGATGATAAACATCAAGACTTTCTTGAACTGCAGTGTTTGCTTCCCATCTACTATGTACTCTAAAATCAATTAGGTAAGTTCCATTATTCCCTTGATTTCCTGCACCACATATATCATACATATATATTGCAGGGGCAAAGTGCCCCATAGTAAATCCGTCATCATCACTTTCCTCCAAGTTAATACTCCTCGTGCATTTAACATCAATATCATAATCAGTTGGGGCTACATAGTTTGAGTCATAGTTTCCCCAATTATCGTCACCAAATCTAAATAAACCCCTCAAATCAAAACCAACTCCGTCATCTGAATCTTCAGGCGATAAATAAAAATTGTATACATTCCCCTCTAATATGCCCTGACTCATCCCACTTGTTACAGGCAGAAAGTGAATTACTTGATAATTTCCAATTTGTAGTTGAGGGATTGGCAGTAAATATCCATTTAATGCAATTTTTCTAACTCTGCTGCTTGCAGTATCTGACCCTATTAAAGAATCGCTCAAACTTAAATCAGTAAATATCTTCATTCTAAACATTCTGATACGAAAAGCACTATAGTCTGAATGAAAGTTACCACCATTATATGTATAGCTTGCTTGTAAATCAACAGGGGATTGGTCAGTATATATACCATCAGATAGCTGCTCAACTTCATTGTCTGTTAGTAATTGTTCATCGCCTCCATAATCAGGTCTTTCAGTTATTTCAACTGCTCTTGGCTTAAATGAACCTTTGCATTGCAAAACACCTTTTGTTATCATAATATTGCTTGAAAAATGAAGCTCATTAAAGGCTTCTTGCCATTGGGCAGAACCTTCAGTAGGAATAGTAGTATCTTGTTCTTCAAGTTCTGTAGTATCTGCTTCTACAACATCCTCTATATCAACTGTTCCTAAATTTTTACTAATTTGAGGCAAAACACCTAAATATCTATTATCAAGTTCAATCAATAAAGGGGATATGGGGTCGCCTGCAAAATCAGTTTCATCGTAATTTAAGCCTCTAATTTCTTTGTAGTCAATAATAATATTGTTGTTTAATCCCAAAACAACAGGGCTTTTATCTACATTGCCATATACCATCGGTTTTGGTTTGTTTCTGTATTTTTCTAATATGCCCTCTGTATCAGGCAATATTTCACTTGGTAAATCTTTATGAGCTTCCTTTTCAGTTAGGTCTTCTAAGTCTACACGCACCTTTTCATCATCGTGTGATATTCTCCTAATAGTACCTTTAAACAATTCTTTTAATTCAGAAGGACTTTTAAAATATATAATAGCTTCTTTATTTATAAGCGATGATTGAGATAGTTGGTCAGAAAATCTTTCACCCTCAAAAGAAAAGTTATTGAAGTCAAGGCTTACATTGGATATTTTAAACTTTCTTGATTCTATATCTATAGACTCTTTGATAGATGGGATGTTCATCAGGATTGGCTTACAATAATTACCATCAATACTTACATTGTTAGTAGAGTAGTAAACGCCATCAATAACAACTACAGGATATAGTTGTGTATTCTGACCTTGTATGTCGTCTGTAAATGCCATTAAGATACTCCTATATCTGCACCACGTCTAATTGCAGTCTTGAGTTGGTCAGCTAACTCGCCTTCAACATAATCTTGACTCATAACATTCCCTGAAACATTAATAACTACGCTACCTGCACCACCACCTTGATTAATACGATTCATTGCCTCTATACCTACAGCTTGTACTGCATTTCTTGACATTACAAACTCACCTTGCTCTGCTTCAATTAAAGTGCCACCTTGTGAGTGTCTACGACCACCAACAAGTCCACCTGTTTCAAACTTGTCAATCCCTTTTGATATTTGAGCTATGTTCCCAAGTCCTTGAGCTATGATAGCAGCACCTGTAACAAATCCAAATACACCTCCTTGTGCGAACGCTTTATTTGCACCTGCATACATATCAATAGCAGCAGATATTTGAGCTAATCTTGCCGATGCCCTTGCACTCCCTCCCATTGCATCATTTAACCCTGAAAAAGCATTTATCATCCCTGATACAGAATTTGCTTTTGATTTTAAAATTGTTGCATCAATAACTTTAACTCTATCTTTATATCTTTCCATTGCTTCCTGTTCAGATATTAGCCCTGTCTTGTAATCTTCTGATGTTTGTTTCTGTGCCTGAGCTATCATTTTAGAGCGTTGCGTGAGACCTTGTGAAAATTCTATATCTTTAGCTTTAGCTTTTTCTTGTGACTCTTGCAACCCTAATTCATTTCTTATCCTTGCTTTTTGTCTTTTTTCAATCATTGCAAAAGTTTTTAAAACTCTTGCACGATTTTCTTCATCTCTTTTTTTACCTACTGAATCTACAAACTCCATTGAAAGACCGAGTTCTATATTGGCATTAGTGTTATCTCTGACAGATTCTGTATTATTATTCATAGATTTTTGTAAATTTTTCATCCCTCCTGATAAAAAATTTGAAGACTTAAATAATAAATTGTGTGATTTCATAGTATCATCAATAGCATCTGCATTATTTTTGGCAGATTCTTCTTCTAATAAAAAAGCATCTATTACTGCTGCTATAGCACTTTTAAAAGTAGTTCCTATAGCAATAGTCGCATTAGAAACAGATGTAGCTAATCTATCAAAAGAGTCTTGGGAAGTATTGACTTCTTTGCCCAGCAAAGCAACCTTTTGTCTTGCTGACTCCATAGTTGCTTGTAGAAATGCAGTTTTTTTATCAGCATCAGTTAGTTTATCAACTGTAGTACCGATTTTATTGGCATATTCTCTATAAGCCTCATCTGACTTTACTATAATACCAATATTGTCAAGCATAAGACGAGATTGACGACCAATACCTGTAATAAGCGACTCAACAGAAGATGCTGTATCTCTACCTAAAGCCCTACCGAGTCTTTGTGCTATATCAAACATTTCAGCCATTTCAGATGAATTTTTGCTAACACCAAGAACCATTGCATTGTTGGCTTGTTGCAATAAATCAAATTGGCTCATAGTTCCATTTGTTGCTTTTTGCAATTTTTCCATAGCAAATGAACTTGATTCAGCTTCTCCAGACAATGTAATAAAAGCTCTTGACATAGATTCTATTTTAGCAGATTCTTGTACAAATCCAATAAGCTGCCTTATCCCAAGAGCCATAGCAAATTGGAATAATAGCATTTTAGAACGCAGGGTAGCAAAAGCATTGTCTAATAATCTTGCACCTTTTCGTGTTTTGCCTTGCTGCACATCAAGGCGTTTCATAGCTTGCCTAACTTTATCAATAGCCACTCTATTGCCATTCATAGCCTTGTTTATGGTGGCTTGACTTACATTAAGCTTTTTAAAGCTACCTACTGTATTTTTAACTTGAAGGGCAAGAGTTTGAAATGAGGCATTGACCTTTTTTGCAGAACTTGTAGTAGTTTTACTCTCTTTATTGTATTTTGCTTGAGCTGTAGCAAGCTGCTTAAAGGCATCAATTAAATCTTTATCGCCATCGGCAATAAACTTAATCGTTATGTTTTTGTCTGCTGCTGTTGCCATCTATTAAATCCTTTTCTTTTTTAGCAAGGGCATTTTTAATTACAAATGACTTCTCTACCCATTTAGAGGGTTGGTCACCATATGCTCCTTTGTATGCAGGAACGCCAAATTCCTTGCAATAAATATATCTTTGAATATCTTTCTGATGTTGGCTATTGAATACCACATTTCTACAAGCAAAAAAGGGTAATTGAGAATTGATTGATTTGGCTATATCAAACTCGTTACCCTTCATATTCATTTGCTTTGTTTCCTCTATTAATAGGTCAATTACGTTCCAAACATCTTCTTTGCAGGTAAATTCCCTTATGGGTCGTTTTCCATCTATTAAGATAGGTAATTGAGCCTTATATGGGTATTCGTGATACTGACACCCTCCACATCCATCAGAAATTACATTTATTTCTATTTGGAGGGCTTCTCTTCCCCCAAGAGCAATCCTTCTTGCATCTTTAGGAAGATTTCAGTCCTTTCCTCAAAGGATAAGCCTCTAATAAAATCATCAGAGGCATCACCATCAAGTCCTTTACGCAACCAAAATGTAATGGTTGAGTGCATCATCTTTACGCCTGCTGGAGTACCATCTTCATTAAACTGATACTCCACTTTATCTAACATTGCATCTCTATCATCTAAAGATACATCTTTGAGTTTAACTTCTCTGCCTGAGTCAAGTTTTAACTTCATTTTATTCCTTATTTATTAATTACTCAAATCAACTATTAATAGCTCATCAGTACCATCATCTACAGCTTTCATTGAAACATCAAGCATCATAATGTCACCTTCTGAATACGCTACATTAGTTAATATTGCATTTGCTGTATCTATACCGAATTTTCCATTGTTTGTTAATATAAATGAGTTTTCAGCAAGTGCAGAAGATTGGGTGTCAAACGTGTGAACAAGAGTTTTAGTTTCTCCATCATATTTAACTTGACAATCGTGAGTAACTGCACATTCAGCACCTCTGCTAACTACTTCATAACCTGTTGAAGAAACACCTGTAAATACAGCAGGGTAATCAATAGTTGTTGTAAAACTATTCATTACTGTGCTAATCCCATAAACTGTGAAGTCGCTTGCAGTTGTAAGTGAGGCTATTGTACTGTTTAAATACCCTGTTCCACCTGCTGTTGGCTCACCACTATCTACAGCAGACTCGTTTAAATCAGGAACTTTTCCTGTTTGTAATGTTGCACTAAACTTATATCTTCCACCCTCTGTTCCTGCATCAGCAGAAATTGCAAAGTTAGTAACAACACAACCTGCCATCTCTAAACTTCTTTGATTTGTATGGTCAGAAGGTCTAATTATTACAGTTAATGATGAAGCATTATTAGTAACAGCAGCTCCATATTTTTGAGCTACAATTTTATGACCACTTGCAATAGTTTGGTCTGTATTATCAGCTTCTGCTGCCCCACAAATATTAGCTAAAAGCAGTCTATGACCAACGTCATCGTGCAGAGTTCCTGAAAGACTTAATTCAACCACTCTCATCTTGTTGTCTTGAAAAAAATCTTCATCTTTAAGTGTAGCTCCTACACCATTCCTAACATCCATTACTTGATTTACATTCAACGAAGGAAAACCAACAGAATCTACATCTAACTGATACATATTTGATGCGTGAATACCTGATGTACCTGCTTCACTTGAAGTATCAGATATTACCCAAACCTGAAATTCCTTCGGAGAAAATGCGTGTGCTACTGACATTATTTATTCTCCTTTTTCTTTTTAGCAGAAACCACTTCTACTAAATGTTCTATTGATTCAGGAACTGATTTTACTTCTATAGTTTCTCCTGAATGTAACTTATCCCATTCTTCAAGACTTACCCCACATTGTTTCCAAATATTGGGGAGTGAGCCTTCTTTTAATTTAACTTTCATTCTTCCTCCTTTGTCCACTCTGACGTGGCAAGTATTGTTAGTATCTCACTATGGGAATATGTGGTCATACCATCAAACACTTCAGGAGTGTCACCATCCCACTTTAAAATTGCTTTTGTAGTATCTATAGACTTTCTTAACGTGTCTACACTTGTCTGTATAGCACTTGCTACTAATTCTTGTAACTGCTCATCTGTATAATCAGCAAGGGTTATGATAACCCATTTTCTATTACTTAAACTCAAGGTGTATCCTCCTCTATATCTCCTGAATCCATATGTGTCATTGTAGCATTATTGCTGTTAGATGAATTATCAAGTATTGTTGGGAAAGTATCTCCATCTCCCATTCTCCAATAACCTTTTATATTATCAGTATATTCATCATATGCACCATTGTCCATCATTAAGTCTGTTGGCTTGCCACCATTGTATACTGCTTTTACAGCATCACCATCAAGTGCAGTATTCCAAATAGCTACCTCATCTATATTACCTGCAAAATATTTGTCATCTGTAATATCAGAGCCTATATGCAAGTTATCTGATGTAGAAGTTATATCGCTACCACTACTTTGCTGAGTACTGTAAGATACTTCATTTCCATTTACATATAACCTTATAGAGTTACTTGCACTATGTAAAGATTTGTCAAAAACGCCAACAACGTGTTGCCAATTATCTGTATTAAGTGCGTTGGCTGCACTTTTAGCAAATTGCCCATTAATAAAAAAGAATAAAGATTTTTCAACAGCAAGCCTATCTATAGCCAATCTATATGATGTAAAATTTTTGTCTACAATTCTTGGGTAGTCAGGATTATTATCCCAATCAACTTTAATCCAAGCAGAAATAGTCATAGCAGACGTAGGCACTAAAGACGAATCATTTCCTGCATCAAGATGTCCATCAGTTCCATCAAAATCTAAACTTTTAGTGTTAGTTACTTGTCTTAATCCTGTAACTTGTTTTGGCACTTCAGAAGATACACTTGATGTTTCCATATTTGTCATAGTGCCAACTGAAGAAGATATTAATTTTTTAATTGACAAATCTCTTACTTTAAGCGTAGTAGAAATCCCTGAATAAGTATAAACTCTTGACAATCCTGACGTATGCTTTACAAAAAATATGTAGTGACCATTTGCTGTAGCATATCCTGAAACCTGATTCCCTACACTAAAACGAAGCTGACCTTTTACAAAATCAAACACCTCATATGAAATCATATAATATTCATTATCTTCAATGTTTATAGTGTTTTGCCTAAATGTGTTTCCACCTGTTATTGAATCAGTAAGCACTATAACATCATCAATTATTTCTTGAGTTCCTGCCGACCCTGAACCTGTCCATTCACTAAAATCAATTAATTCATCTCCTAAAGAGTCATTGTGACCAAATACAAGTTTATCAGAATTTTGGTCGTCTGACATAATTCCATCAGATGTACTTGCAAATCCTCTATCACCCATTCTCCAGAAGGCAAGTAAGTTATCAGCAGAAGTATAGTCAGTAGTGTTGTAAGATAAATCCAATGTAGTGCTTGAGCCAATCTTTTGATTGTATATAGCAGATATTTCAGATGAAGATAAGGTTTTATCCCAAATGGCTACTTCATCCATAAACCCATCAAGATAGAATACTCCATTGCCTCTTCTGCCCATTTCAAGGTTTACTGTGTCATTATCTATGGTTGTTACAGAATGGTCTACTGATTCAGCAGATAAAGTTCCATTTACATATATAGCAGACTTTCTTGTTGATGGGTCAAATAATGCTACAATATGATTCCAATTGTCATCGCATACATTATGATTTGTACTTTTAACCTGCTTGTTTACTCCACTATTAAAAAATGTAAACCAAGCCTTTCCTGTACTGCTTTCTGTAGCTAACGAAAAATTTCTATTAGTATTATCGTCTTTTGCTACCAAGTATTGGGTAGAACTTGTATTTGATGTTTTTACCCAACAAGAAATGCTTATAGCCCCTGTAATCTGCAAAGAAGTGTCATTGCCAAAATCTATATAGTCATTAGAGCCATCAAACGACATACTAAAGTTATTAAGTAATGCAGGTGTAGTAGCAACTGTTTCAGATAATCCACTAACGTGTTGGCACTTATAATCAAAAGACACTAAGTAAGAGTTTTCGCCTTCTTCAAACGTAGTGCTTTCTACCCTGCAATTTACAGCAGCAGTAGAGTCAGTAAGACTTAAAGATATATTGTTTTGCATTAACTGCTCAATCCTTGAAACATATCTTAAAACGTGGTCTAAACTTGATTTCTTGATATTGGGGTTTTGGTATACATAATTCATTGTTACTGTATACTCTCTAATCTCACAACCAACTAATTTTTGTAATAAGGATGTACTTGCCAAATCTAACTGAATAAATTGACCACCTGTGGATATAGGCTCATCATTTATGAATACAGGCAAAGCACCCTTGAACTCAGTCCTTAATGTACTCCTAAGTTTATCAGAGATATTTTTCCAATTATTTGTAAATGTTATTCCCATTATACATCCATATGCAAGCAAGTCCAAGTCCAAGTAGATACATCTATCTCTTCAGACTCATCTGTACTTAATTCACTCTCGGTAAACTTACAGTCAAATGCTTCGGTGCTATCTGCTAATGTCATTGATGTATTGTCATTGATGAGATGTTGGGTTCTTTCAATCACTCGCAGGACATTGTCTGATGCAGTCTTTTTTATGTTAGCACCTGTAAACACATACTCTACGTTTACAGTATATTCTTTTAAATTCTTGCTTGAGTTATAGTCTACTACAGAGCTACTTATAGGCTCAAGTCTTATGTATTGGGAACTATTCCTTACATCTTCGTTTCCTATGTAAACAGGAACAGCCTTCTTAAATTCTGTGCGAAGAACACTTCTTAATTTGTCAAGTACGTTCTTCCAATTATTTACAAATGTTATTGCCACCTGCGTGTCATTCTAATTGGCTTGAGAGTGTTAGAATCAACCTCTTCTGACCAACCCATCGCCTCTATTTCCCACACGTCATTTACAGCAGCAGTAGAGTCAAAGTTTGTACCTGCAAATCTAATCTGTAAATATCCTGCTAAAGATTGATAGTCACCATTGATAATCTCGTCAGTAACTACTTGATTGGCTTCATTCATACCAAGTTTATCGCTATCCTTAACCCATACAGAATACCTTGCAGTACCAATAGCACCACCTGTTGTTATCTTTACCTTGATTAAATCAAATGTACCACTATAATGACCACGAGTGTCTACAGGTCTAACTGTGCCTGTATAAGTAACATCTCTAATTACACCTTTAGAGGCATCAGCAGTATTCTGATATGATAAAGCAGCCTTGCCATTGTTTAGGGCATCTATATTGCCTTGAGCCTCTTCCATCATAGCTGTAGCCATCTCACTTGTAGGGTCTGTAGCCCTAACCATAAATACAGCACATAATAAAGCAGTAGTTCTGATAATCATATAATCAAAATTACCTGACTTGTCTTTGAGCTGATTCTTTGGCAAATTAGGGTCTAACTTTGAGTCTAAATATCTGCTTGCATCAGTTCTAAATTGAGTTACCATAGTTGTAAACTCTTGACCTGATTCCATAAGCAAGTCAGCAGGGTTTGCTGCATCATTGTAATAGTAAACACAATCATTTGATGAATCATAAAACCATTCACCATTTACATTTACATCGCCTAATGATGATTGAGCAGCTCCCAAATTAGAGCCATCCTTAAATAACGCAGTTACTAAACCACTATCGTGTGCTACATATAATGAGCCTGATGATACTGTCCATCCATAAATAGGTGTTTTAGTATCAAACTCATCTAATTGAGGGAATACTCTTTTTAATTCTTGATGGGTACAGTAAATCGGTGCAGTTGCCATCCAACCCCCTTAAAATCTATATAAAATTATACTTGTAATATACAACTAATTACCATTTCTTACAAGACCAATAGCGTGCAGTTGTCCTATCTTTTGCAGTCGCACATCTATGCCTTGCTCTAAATGACTTTCTTCTCGCAGGGGAAGATTTTTTAATACGCATATTAGGGTCGCCAAAAGTAACTCTTTTTACCCTATTGCCACTACTAACATACACTTGAAACTTTTTTCTTCCATATCCTGCTTGACCTTTGCGAATCCGAGATGGCTTGTTTAGTCTAACTGACTTACCCTTAAACTTAGCCATTTCACTTTTTCTTTCTTTTGGTCATCTTCTTTTTTTTCTTGCCCATTTTTTTCTTTCCATAATGATATGGCATAATAATCTCCTATCTTGCTCTTCTGACTTTACGTCTTGTTGATTTAGAATATTTAGCTCTCTGCTTTCCTTTTGCAGAGGCTGCCCTTTTCTTCCTGTTTTCATAAGCCTTTTGGCTTTTAGTTAATCTTGACCTAACTGATTTAGGAAGGTATCTACCTCGCTTTGAACGTGGCTTTTTAGAATCGCCTTTAGATACATAACCCCAATCTTGCTTTGTCCATTTCTTTAAAGACTTCTGTGACTTTTTGAGAGCCATTATTTATAGCCTCCTCCTTTGGCTTTATACTGCCTTGCAAGCATCTGTGCTTTTCTTGCTGACCATTGTCCTGCTCTGCCCCCTTTAGAGCCACGAAGAATCTTGTTAAACAGCCTTTTTCTCATAGCAGGTTTTGTATAGTTGCCTGCCTTGTTTACTGTGCTTTTTCTTTTTCTCTTCTTCCTTGCCACTACTTGATACCTACTATATCAATAGTTGTATTAATCTTTTGATTTACACTTCTTGCTGATATGGCAGTTATAGAATTTCCAAGAGTTGAGCTAAACTCTGAACCCCCTGCAAGAGCAGAACCATAATTAGCACTTACTACAAAATTTGCATTTGGTGGGCAGTTTTGTAAATCTATAGCACCTGTTTCATAGTTGATAGTGCCTGTACACGCACCTAAAATATTTCCAAACCCATCATCATAAAACATCCCTGCTAAATTTGGTCTTGAGATATTAGTTACTGCATTAAAAACAACATCATCAGGAAGTGCAGCAGGTACTGCTGCCTCTATATCTCCTACTGCCATTACAAATCTACCCACCCCAAATGGAGTTGTTCCACTATTAGGAGCTGATATTGCTATTGCAGATGTTGATAGGTGTTGCCCTGATGTAAATCTAATATCTCCATTAACTATCGCAACTGTAACTGCTTTTTCCAATAGGTTGCCTGAAGCATAATACCCTGCATCTAAAGCATCTTGTATCTTTCTAATAATACCATCAGAACCACCAAATTTAGTATTAGTTGATGTTGTAAATGATAATGTGTAATCAGAGCCACCATCTACTGCTATATCAAAAGCATATGCAGTTGATGCAGCTAAACCTGATTCTGTTGAAGATGTAATGCCACTCATACCTAATTCTTGGTAACCTGCACTATAAAACTTGCCACTAATAGAGCCTGCAACTAAACCATCTGCTACTTCATCAGCTTTTCTACCATATCCAAAAAAGTTAAATGCCTTAAACCTGCCTGAATTATCTGTTTGAGCAGTAGAATACTTATCAAAGTCTGCATAAGCGTTGAAGAATGGCAATCTAACAGCTACATCATCAGCGTGAGTTGCAGCAGTTGAGCCATACTTACCTCTTGTAATTGTAAGTGTACTATTAGCTAAATCTGCACCTGTACCTACAGCAGTAACTTCACATATCTCATTTTCTAATCTTATTAAATCACCAACTTTAAAGTATTTAGAATGTCCATCTTCAAGGTTAAGAGTTGTGTGTGTAGCATCAGAACCTATTGTATTTGCAGTAGCGTGGTCTACATCAGCACCACTATCTACATACATATTAGAATCAGGCACTTGATTGTCTAATGATTCACCATCAGCAGCAGATTGAGTATTTGAATAGCCACATTGTTTTATATTTGGTAAGAACATAAAATCACCTGCTCCTAATAAAAAACTTTTATGCACAGCATTACCATTAGTATCAGGAGAGCCTGCTGTCCAAGATTCACCTGATATTCTAACCTCTGCACCAACTATTCCTGAATTTTTAATCATCAAAGCTTTTGCATTGTCAAGGCTGCCACCACCCTTTGCAGCTTCACCTGTAACTAAAAGGTTAAACGTAGAGGTATTGTCTACATCTGTTGTCAGTTTTATAGCAGTATCAAAAGTGCCTGTTTTCTGTGCAGAAATCTCACCATCTGCTTCTATATCTAAACTTACATTAAAATTTGCCATTTTATATTCCTATCTTATGTGATATACTAAATTTATATTAACTGCATAATCAGAGTTTGTTCCATCTGATTTTATCATAGCCATAATTACTTTTCCTGCATCCACATCAGCAGTAGATACTGTTAATGCCTGAAAAAATGCTTGTTCATATCCTGAATTTGTAATGGTAGAAGGTGATACACAATTCTCTACACCATTAGATAAATCTCCACCTGTTGCACTATTAGATGTATCTATATCATAGCTCATAATACTAAAGTTAATTACATCTCCACTTGCAGCATCTGCACCTACCCATACAGAACAAGAATCTATAGTAATGTTTGCAGGTACATAAAATATTGAAGAAACAAGGTCATCAGCAGTTGAGGATACAGTAAGTGATGTAGCAGGAGATGAGCCTGTGCCAAAATCTATATTTCCTTGAGTCCTACCTTGACCACCTGAATTTAATGCCCAAAACCTACCAGCAGATGAGGGTATGCCCATCATTGATGTGCAACCAAAATGCTGTATTTGTGTATTTACAGAAGTTTGTGTTAATCCTGCTTTTACTAAATCATTAGTTGAATCAACTACTAAAAGATTATTGCTATCAGAATCTTGCACATTGAATACAGCAGTAGTATCATCATTTTGTGGTTTGACTGTAAGAACATCATCAGATATTGATATTGAACTTGCAGTACCCTCACCATCAACAACATTCCTTGTAGTAGCATCAACACCACTATTAGAATTGTTCATTTGCAAGATGTCTTTATATGTACTTGCTTTTGTCTTACCTGTAAAACTCATTAATTAACCTCATATTCTAAAACAACCACTACATTAGTATCTGAAGATGAAAGTTCAGGGTCAAATGAAAATGCTATAATATCCCCTAACACAAATGTATTGTCTAAATTAGTAAAATCAAATTCAGTTGAAGTATCATCAACAGACATAGTTTGAGTTACGCTGCTTGTAGCAGTAGAGTTAGGCACTTCTGTACCTGTAGAAGATTTATGAAATCCAATAATAACATCATCAATCCTGTTCTCACACCTTACTACAACCTTGACTACCCTGCCATTATATGGTACAGGCATAGCAACAAATTCATTATTAGCAGATGTTGCAGTCTTCTCAAATACATATCCATTCAATGGTATAAACTGCTTTGAGCTGTTTCCAAAGAACCCTGTGTTTATAATATGCAAATGTTTTTGCGATGAGGCTTTTACCTCACCTACTACATTTACGTCACCTATTACATCTAATGCTTTGGTTCTTACTTTATCAGTAGATACTTCTAAAGCAGTCAATGTACCATCTGAATCCTTAACAGGTTTTAGATTGCCATCAACTGCTCTATCTATCTGTAAATCTTTAGCCATTATATATACACTTGCAGTCGCATTTATCGCAACAGCAGCAACAAGTGCAATCACACTTACACATTAAAGTGCCTTCTTGATAGCAGTTTTTATAACGCCTTCAACAGTATCGTAAAGAGCGTTCATTATTTTTTCTTCAGTTTCTTCTGATATAAAAGGTATATCTACGTTTTTGTTTAATGCTTCTACTACCTCTTTTTGTAACTCTTCACCGAATACTTCATCAATCACTTGGTCGCCTAAATTAGCAAAAATGCTCATTTTTTCTCCTTTAATTTTTTAACTGCTTTTTGTAAGTTTTTAATCTGTGTATCAAATTTCTTTGGAGGATGAGAATCTTTCTCTAGCTTCTCAACTCTTTCTATAAGTTTTTCCATTTTGTAGTCAAGGTCATTCTTTTTAAATACATAGTCCATAATACCTTTGACTACTTTAGGGGTTAATAATTGAAATATAACAGGAAACATCAATACTCCTTTTTAATTTTTAAGGCAACATAAATAATGTTAAGTATAATAAGAACTATGCCTAATGCTTCAGGAACTAACTGCCAAAAGTTTACTGCTAAAGTTCCCATACTTGTACCAACTGCTTTTAGTGAATCACTCATTTTTTTAGACCATTCCCTGTTAGTTCTGATAAGATATGTTCAATGCCTTCCATATAACCCTTGACTTGCTTAATGTCCATTTGGGTTATCTTCTGTTGGTCAATTAACTTTATAAGGATTCCTTCAAGCCTTCTGAATTGCTGCTCAAGGTCATCAACTAATTCTTTTTGAATCCAAGTTTGCTGTTTCCATATAAAATATCCAAACGCTATTGTTATTGCGATTGGAAGCCCATATTGGTCTATTATACTTAAATCCATTATTTGTTCCCATCTATTAGTTCGCCCCATACTGTAGCTTTTCCGTCAATAATCTGCACCACATCTACAGTAAATCTACCCTTATCATAAAAGTCAATTATAGCAAAAGCGTGACCCCAATTAATCTTTCTGTTGCCAAGCCAAGCATTTTTCTCTGCACTCATATCTTTAAGGCATCCGATACTCCACGCTCCTTTAGCTCCATCCATATGGGTAGCACTCATATATTGCAAATCGTGCCAATGTCCATACATTATGTTCCCACCAAGTTTACGAAGATGATTAGCAGCGTGATATTGACCACCATAATGATGTCCGTGATAGAAGTTCATTTTGCCTATTTTAAGGAGCTTTCCACAATCGTGGAACTCATACCCTCGTTCTTCTAATTTTAACGCAGTAGCAGGCATATATTTGGGTAAATATGGATGCTCTTCAACAAACATCTCCAACCATAACTCGTGGTTACCTTCGCAAAAATGTTTTTCTTGACAGTTTGCCTTGTCAAGAGCCTCGTCAATAATGTCCATACCTTTATTAACATCAATCACGTCTGTTTCAAGCTGTGGTATCATCATTTCAAGAGGTGGTTTACGTTTGCGTTTCCACTTCCAATGTGAGAAGTTTTCCCACTCACCTGTATCACCTAAATCTATATAGATGTCAGGTTTGACGATTTCAATAGCTCTGCATACAACATTGATTGCAGGCATATCTGCATATGGAAAATGCTTATCAGGAGTTACTACTGCTCTTCTAAGAGCCGATTTTCTCAACCTGATTCCTTACTATGTCTGATAATTCTTTTGCTCTATTAGGGGTCTGTCTTGCCCATAGGCTATCAAGCATTTCATCAGCAGCTTCTTCCCAATCACCTTCTTGCATAGCTGATATAGCTTTTCTAAATTTTGATACTCCATTTATGCCAAGCTGATAACACATATTAATCACAACTTCTTGGACTTCTTGTGGCATATCTTCAAGCCACTTGAAACGAGAGTTAGCGTTCTTTTGTAATTTTTCTAATTTTAATATAAGTAGCTCTTCAGCAATATGTTCAGGCATCTCAAGGTCTTTAATAGCAAAACCATATCCAATAGTGTCAAATCCTTCTGTACACTTATAGACGTGACCCACAAATCCTTCGTGATGCTTAATTTTTTCTAACAAGTCTTTCATATGTTCCTTAATAAAGGGGGCAGTTGCCCACCCCCTTTACGATTTAATCAATTACCGATTATACGTTTTTAGATAAACCGATGATTCTTCTGTCACCTGCCGTAGCAGAGTTTCTTACTGCACAGCCATAAATAGCATCTACAGTAATTAAGTCAGACAACTCTGTGTGTTGATATGACTGTTGTACTCTTGGAGCTTGAGCAGAAGCATAATAAAGAGCTGAACTGTGAATACAGAAACCTCTTAATATGTCATCATTAGTTGAACCGTCAGTATCAAAACCACCCCAAGCTGTAACACCTTTATCAGCATCAGCAGATACAGAGCCAACATCTAAATATGGAGATTGTGAAACTACAACATTCATACCTAAAATGTTACCTGCAATACCTGAAGAAGCAAAACCTGCACCTAATGGTGAAGCAGTGCCTCTAACAAATCCTGCACCTGAATCTAAAGCTGCTAAAGAAGCATATAAAGTAGGGCTTAAAACCATTGTCCATCCTTCTGTACTTCCTGTTTCAAGAATAACTGCCTTGAATATGTCATCAATATTAGATGATGCTAAAGCATCCCCAACTTCCAACATATCTACAGTATCTTGAGTAGCACCACTTGCACTACCGTGTGCAGTTGATAGATTGTCTGCGACTTTATACATTAAATAGTTATCTATTGCTCTACCCATTGCATACGCAAGCTGACCTGAATACATCTCAAAAAGGTTGTATGAAGCCTGTGCTTTAAGTGCATCAGGAATCCATAAAGATGTAACCTTATGTTGGTCAATCTCTAAAGCAGTTTCAGTAGCTACCATTGAACCACTTGAATCTATATCAGATACAATAGGAGTGCCTTGAGCAACATCTGCTACAGGAGTAACACCGATATGTGGAAGGTGTATTTTATCTGTACCATTAGCTTCTGATGATAAATCATTAGCTAAAGGAAGCATAACTGTATTTGTTTGAAATTTATCAAGAATTGCTTGACCCCAAACCTCAGGTACAAATTCTTGACCGACTGAATTAGCAGCAGCAGCAGAAGCACCACCCTGCAACATATTAATATCTAAAGCATCACTTATGTTTGCCATTTTTTAAATCCTTATTTTTTATAAGCCTTTAAAATGTTCTGCCAATTTGCTGATTTCTCTTCACTAGACATTTCAGAAAATGACTTTTCAAGCTTAGGTTGTTGTGTTTGACCTACAACTTGAGGAGCATTAGGCTTAGTGTTATTAATTTTATTAGTTACAAATTCAAGAGTGTCTAAATCTAATTTAGACATAGTTTCTTTTTCTTCTTCAGGAACGCTTTTTAAAAGAGCCTCACGCTTTGCAGCTTCATAACTTGTCCATTTATCAGCTTGAGCTTTATATGCTTCCATCTTACCTGCTGTTTGTTCGTACAAAGTTTTGAAATCTTCCTTCTCTTTTAGCTTTGCCTCTTCAGCTTTTGCTAATTGGGTTTGGAGTTCTTTAAGTTTGGCTTCAGCATCCTGTGACCTTTTACGATACTTTTTGCTTTCTGCAATTAATGCTCCTACATCGGTCTGTGTAGTTGCCTCTGTGGTAGTTTCCTCACTTACTGTTTCGGTTGCTACAGTTTGTTCTTCGGACATCCTGCCCTCCTATATATTGTTATTGAATAATTGTATCATACAATATCTTGCATAATACGGATAGGATAACTTAAATTAAGTTACTTGTAAGATGCAAGTATTAATGGATAATCAGATACAATATAAAAAACAATGGTTTGACTTTATGGGGTATAAACCTCATTTAGGTCAAAGAAAGCTACATTTTCCTGACAAGGATACTGCAAGGTTCTTCGTGATGGTCTGTGGGAGGCGTTTCGGCAAAACTACTGCATCTGCAATGGAAGCAACATATTATGCTTCACAACCCAACAAAAAGATATGGCTCGTAGGGCTATCCTATGATAAAGCCGACCTGATGTTTAGAGAAGTATGGCAAAAGATGGTAGTTGGGCGTGCAAACGACATAGAGCGTGCTTCTGAAAAAGAAAGATTTATAAAGTTTAAGTGGGGAACAACAGTAGAGGCTAAATCTGCTGATAACCCTGATTCACTTGTTGGTGAGGGTTTAGACTTGCTGATAATGGATGAGGTGGCTAAAATGAAGAAAAAGATATGGGATATGTATCTTTCGCCAACCTTATCTGATAGAAGGGGAAAAGGTATTTTTATAACAACTCCTGAAGGATTTAATTGGGTATATGATTTGTTTTTGTTAGGCAAGCAAGACGACTTATGGGAATCGCATCAAGCTCCAACGTGGGATAATGATGCTGTGTTCCCTGAAGGTAAAAAAGACCCATTCCTTATTGAGCGTAAACGTAATATGTCTAAAGAGCTTTACGAGCAAGAGTATGGAGCAATGTTTACTTCGTTTGAGGGCAGGGTTTACCCATTTGACAGGAATTTAGATATGGGAGAGTTTCCATACAACCCAAGATTTCCAACATTTTGTTCAATAGACTTTGGGTACAGGATGCCTGCTGCATTGTGGTTTCAGACGTATATGGTGGGTGGAGTGCCTCATATTAACGTAATAGATGAAATAGTACACGAACAAAACATCAAAACTGATGAATTTGCCGAAAAAATAAAAGCAAAACGATACTATGTGAGAGAATACTATGGTGACCCAGCAGGTATGCAAGCACAAGGACAGTCAGGATTAGGTGATATTGAGATTTTTAGGCGTAAAGGCATACAAGTCAAGAGCATCAGAGATAAAGTGTCACGAAATATAGCATCAGGCATTACACACACAAGAGGGTTTATAGAAAACGCACAAGGGCAAAGATTTGTACACCTTGATAAAAAGTGTATAGGTTTAGCAGAAGATTTAGAAAATTACAGATACCCTGAATCAACAGAGGGCAAGGATTTGAAGCCTGACCCTGTTAAGGATGGCAGGCACGACCATAGTATGGATGCCTTTAGATATTTCTTTTTAAATAGATTTCCAATAAGACAACGAGAATTAGGAGTAATAGGAAGATGATGAATCCGATAGATATAATACAGGAATCGGTCAAAGACTATAAGTTAGCAATAGCTAAAGAAAGACGGAATGAGATTCGCAAGCTACTTGATTACTATACAGGCACAGAAACTGAAAAGTATATAGATGATTACTTTTCTGCTGATGCCTTTAGGGAGATTCCGTTGTACAACGCAAACTTCACACGAAGATTTATTAATAAGATGTCACGCATCTATACAGTAGGGGCTTCTCGTAATGTGAGTGATTCGTACTCCTCTTTGACTCGCAGGAAAGATGCCAAAATGAAACACATTGAAAGAATGACACGTCTTGTAGGAACTGTTGCAACACAAGTAATATATCGTGATGACCTCCCACAGCCCTGTTTTGATTATAGACCTGTTTACTATTTTGATGTGCATCTTCACGAGAACCCCTTCTCTCCTGTTGCTATTACATATCCAATCTTAATGAATGTAAATGATATTGCAGATACAGAGAAGTTACAGTATGCGTATTGGGATAATGAAAGATACATTCAGTACGATGAAGATGGTAACATAATGCAAGAGTATTTACACGGATATGGCGTAATACCATTTTTGTTTACTCACAGAGAAGACCAAGTTGATTCATTTTTTGTAGAAGGTGCTAATGATATTGTCAGCTGTAATGAGCAGGTAAACATTACAATGACAGAATTGCAACTTGGGTTAAGATTCCAAATGTTTGGGCAACCATTCATAACAGGAATGTATGGAGATAAGAAGTTGGAAAGAGCAGGGAGTGATACAATACTTGATTTGCCTGAAGGCTCTACTTTTGGTATTGCTGCTCCTGAAGGGGATATTCAAGCAGTAATTGAGTCAGTTAAGTTTCAATTAGACTTGGTTGCTCAGAATAACCATCTGTACGTGCAGTTCGCTCAAGATGGTGGAGAAACTCCATCAGGGATTGCACTCAAGATTAAAGACCTTGAGAGGTTTGAGGACTATCAAGACGATTTAGATTTGTATCGTATGTATGAACACGATTTGTATGAGATAGAAAAAAAGATTGCATCATACAACAATATTGCATTGCCTGAAGAATTAAAGATAGATTTTAATGAGCCTGAATATCCAAAAACAGTACAAGACCAAATACTTCTTGACGAACATATGCTAAAACATCATATGATTGATGAAGTTGGGTTGCTAATGAAGTACAATCAGGACTTGAGCCAATCTGAAGCCGAATCTATAATAATGGCTAACAGAGAAGCTATGGAAGACCCACACCTACAAGCTATGGGAGGAGCTACTGTTGCCGAAGATGCTAATCAAGAGTAATTTTAGCTTTCAGAAACTTGCAGGTAAGTTTAGAGATATAAAGCAAGAGCTACTTACAGACATAATAGAAGAAGAAGCAAAAGATATGAAGAAGAGGCTTGTTTCAGGCACTACTGTAGATGGTAGCAAGATGCAGCCAATAAAAGATTCTACTATGCTTACAAGGAGCATAAGGAATCAATCTATCAATAATCCACCATTAAACGCATCAGGAAGGTTGCTCAAGAGTATAAATGCTACAAAAAGGGGCATATCTGTTAAAGAATATGGCTCAATACAAAGTTCAGGGTATACTCCTAAAAAAATTCCTATATATTTAAGCAAACAGGCTGCTAAAAAAGCTGCTTCTCGTAGAGTTATCAACTATATAGATAATACCAAAAAGATTAAAGTACCTGCACGACAATTTATACATACAAGCGAAACATTCAACTCATTAAGAAGGCGTAAAAAGATTAGAAAAAGGTTGATGAGAAAAATACACAAAGCACTTAAAAAGTAAGGAGTTATATGAAAATATTCAAGCTGCTCAAGGAGATACAGTCAATAAGAGAAGTTTTAACCCTTATATTCAAGCAACATCTAGATATAGCTCACCAAATCAACACAATGCAAGTCCAATTAGACAAAATAGACCTCAACACCGAACCACAATCCATTTGTTTTGAAGATGAAAATCGTGGCGATGTACAAATAAGTAAAGAAATCTACAATGAAATGTGTGAATATTTAGAAGAAGATGAGATAAATGTGATGGGGCTTACCTAAAAGGGATAGTAAACTCAGCATAGGTTTCACACTTAGGGCAACTAAAGCAAGATATTACGCCTTCACCCTCATAATCAAAGTCTTCAAAGTCAAAATCTGATTGCCATATCATTTCAGTTCCACAATTATAGCACGATACCACTTTTCTTCTCCATTTGTTTCTTTAAATGCTTTTGAAACTCAACGCTTTCACTCTTGTAATCAACATACATACTAAAAAGTACATTGAAAGAGTCTATTTTACGCTCAAGAACTGCTATTTTAGCCTCTAGTTCCTTTTTAGAAGTCTTTTTTTTCATTTTCTCTCCTTATTATCTCATCTTGCCACGCAACACGTTGCCCTTTAGTCGGTCTTTTAGCCTTTAGTGGCTCTACACCAACAGCAGCAGCACGTTTCTTCCACCTATACCACTTTTTGCGTTGATTAAGATACTTTGCTTTTTGTTTTTCTGATTTAATTGCTTTCTTGACTTGCTTCTTTTCTTTAGTTACACGTTCCTTCTGACTTTCAAGATTACGTTCAGGCAAGGTAGATAAATCTACCACTTCTTCAGGAATCTCATTTACGATTTCAGTAACTACCACATCTTCAACTTCACCATCAATAACTTCAGCAACTTCTACTTTCTTCATAAATTTTTCAAAAGGCGAATCAACAGTAACATTAATATTCTTAACTAACTTTCCACTATGCTCCAATACCAATCTACCTGCTTGTACATTACCACTCTTAGCCTCTCTAATCATAGCATTAAGAACAGCAGGTATCTCACCACCAAACTCCAACATATACCTCTCATAGATAGCATCTATAAAATTAGGGTCTTGCCTCCAACCCTCAACAGTCTTCACACTAACACCCAATACATCTGCAACTTGTTGTGCAGTAATATCAGGTTGTAACGCATACATCTCTGCTCCGTGTGCCTTACGAGGTGACTTAATTAACTTGCTCATATTGTCCTTTCTACCAAACATCATAATTTAACTACTATGGTAGATAAAATTGGTAGATTTTTTATTTTATTTTTTTGGTAGTTAGTTTTCACATTTTTTGAGGAATGGTAGCCCCCCCACCAAAAATCGCCACATCCGCCTATAGGGGGTAAACTTACGAGTAACTTACGAGTGTATATAAATCACAAAATTTTTAAAATTACATCACAAAATCCATTAAATAAAATCAATTGATTATGGAGTTATTATTTTTTATAAGGTGTTTATACTAAATTGATAAAATCTCTTGAATTTAGGGCGTTTTTGTAGATATTTTGGGTATTATAAGAGGGGCAAAAGCCCATATTTTTAGATATAATTTTAGATATATTTACATAATATTTATTGCTAATTAGATTACTTAATATTACTAGATGATTAAATATGATTTATTGCTCTTAAAATAGGCTTAAAATTTAATAAAGATATCTTTTAATATGATGGTATCACTTTGTAAAAATCTATCCTTAAAACGTCTATTATTAAGACTTACTAAAAACTTACGAGTAAATAGTATATATAAAAAAAAGAGCCTAAATTAATAGACTCTCTTTTTCATTGTTATCATTTACGCTTTTTGTTTAAGCAGTTGCTTTCTTCCCTCTGCTGTGTTTTGTTATATGTTATTTAGTACCGTCTTTTATATTTTGAACCGTCTTTTTTATTTCTGTTAATTATCAATATTACTTCAAAAATTAAACCAGATACACACAAAAATGTAAATAGTAAGTGCATTAAAATATCTAACATTTTAAACCGCCTTTTTTAATGTTGTTGGATTACAATTTCATAATTTTTAAACGTGGATAAATTCCCGCAAGCGTGACCAATTGACGTACATTCCCCGCATTTTAACGGACATACAAATATTTTTTTGTTTTTGTTTTGTTTTCTGTAATCTTTAAATGTACCGCCTTTTAGATTTACCGCTTTGAATACGCCACGAACAAACGGCAACGGCTCTAAAAATTTAAATAAACTGTCATAAATACCGCCCGTTGAAAGGTTTAAAACATAATTAGACGGGAATTTATAGCCGTTTTCGTGAAGCATAAAAAAGTGATTTAATGACTTTGAATAACCGTATGAATTTAATTTAGGATTACGCTTTAATAATTCCATCCAATTTTTCAAATCTTCAATTGTGTTAAAATCCCCGTCAACATACAAGCGAAAATCTATTTTATTTAATTTACTGAATTTAGGACGGTTTAATACTTTATTTAGTTCGGTTTCTATTGTATCAAATTCAAACATTAAAAGTGTGTTTTGACATTGCCTAAAAAATGCACTTGGATAACGCCACGCTTTAAACGAATAACACCAATTCAAGCACGAACCCGCTCCGCTACAAGTTACAGAGGGCAACGTGCTAAAATTCAAAAAGGGTAATTTCATATTACCAATAGTGAAAACTGAAAACGGCAATTTACCACCACTTTTTAACCAGCCGTAAAATTTACCTAAAAAATATTCATTAGTACCTTTTTTACTTAATTTATATAATTGTTTTGGTTTTATACTTGTAATCATATTTTCAAGATATTTAATTAAGTTTTTACGGTCATTTTTACCACATAATTTCGCAATTTCTGTTTTAATTTTATTATCAAATTTCATTTTATCCCCTTTTAATTTTATTTTTTTGCCTGTCTTCTTTTTTGGTGGTTTTGGTGACTTACCACTTGGAATATAATTAACGTCATTTTCTAAATAGTTTACATATTTATATTTCATTTTATCCCCTTTTATTTTCTATTTTGTTTAGTCTTTGCATACTTGTCAATAAATTTTTAGAAATATTATCAAAACCTCTATCAATTCCCTTTTTGATATATATATTTTGTTCTTCTAATTTACTAATCCTATCAAGCAAAATATCAACACACAATGTTAGTTCTTTATTTGTTAATCCTTTTAATTCTTTTTTCATAGCTACCTCATTTATTTTTTGTTATTGTTAACGTTAGTAACTTAAACACTTGTTAATATATAAAGCAATAAAAAATTAACAATAAGTTAAAAAAATGTATTTTCACGAAGAAAAAAAAGATAAAAAAATATTTTAGTTGTTTTTTTGGTTAATATGTTTTTAAAATATCAAGTTAAAATCTAATTTTAGATATTTTAGTTAAAGTAATACTTTAAATCACAAAATATTTAAAATCATATCACACGCAAAATATGTATATACTTGTATAATACAACTAATATTTATATGCACGTTTTGAGCGTTTTTTGAACCTAAAATTGAGGGCAGGTTTTTTAGGAATGATAAATTATATTTTACTATTATAATTTTGACCTATAATTTTGAAATTATAAATCGTGATTATATTTTTGCAATTAGGAATACCTTATTGGCTTTGTCGTCATCTTTTGGTAGCCAATTTCTATATCCTTATCCCCAAAAGTGCAGTACCCAAACGAATAAGGACTGAAAATATATTACACTTAAAAATACTATGCAAGAAATATCTTTTTCTCCTCTATATATTAAAAAAACTTTAACAAAAGTAAAAATAATACTTGCATCATATAAACAAATGTTAATAAGTTATCACATCAATTAAAACAAGGAGTTAGTATAATGTTTAAAAGACTACAAGAAACAGTATTTGAGAAACTTGGGGCAGAATTAAAGAGAGTATCTGATATTGATAACTTTGTTGTAAGGGATTCTTTAAAACCATATAAGTACATTATTAGAGGTTATGAAGGTGGTTTTGATTTCATCAGATTAATAGATGTAAAGAAATTTATGGATGATATAAATAAAATACAAAATAAAAAAGACCTTGAAACTAAAGAAGATATTATAGCGATATATTATAAAAAGTATATTTAACAGATTAACTTTTGTTAAAAAAAGATTAGGAATTAAATAACAAATGTTAATAAGTTATCACATCAAACAAACAGGAGATAAAAATGGATAATATAAAAAAAATTAATTCAAATACTAGATTAGTTATTTCAAAAAAGGTAACAATGTATGGAATACGCTCTAAAGGCGTTAGAATTATAAAAACTGATGATTCTGGTAATGAGGTGGATATATGGCTTACATCAGAGGAAATCAAGGACATAGCAAAGGAGTATGTGTAATGAAATACAAAATAGAAAAAGAGGATAATTATTATAATGTCATTGGATATTGGAGTGATGGCGATTCACTTGAACTTGAATGTTTCAGAGATTATAATAAAGCAGTTGATTATATTAACGAGGCTACCAATCAGCCAATGGTTGAGATGATGAGCCATTTATTTAAGGAGATAAAGTAATGACAGAGGAATATAAATTAGGATATGCAGATGGAGTATCTGATTTGCGTAACAAACTTATGATGCAGTTACACGATGTATTAGAGCAAGAAAAA
>LULO01000149.1_pt1 | contig 33799 bp, 43 predicted proteins | sample 728121 | NCBI WGS metagenome assembly LULO01 (sample SAMN03860287, study PRJNA289734) | marine metagenome | biome: seawater column; feature: ocean; material: water; isolation source: Red Sea water column Station 149 - depth 50m | place: Saudi Arabia: Red Sea | collected 2011-10-15 | depth 50 m | reverse complement strand
CTATTTAACTCATCTCTAAGATATTTCATTCTACGTAAACAAGCAATAGATCCCTGTAACTTATATATCATAGGCATCTCAACTGTTTGCTCTAAAGTTTTATGTTGTTTAGCTATAGCATCATCTATATATTCTACAAATGAATCCCACAACTCTTTGTCACTAGTAAGTTTTCTTAACTTCATCATTATTGTATAGGTCCTTGATTACCTGTAAATCCGGGTTCTTGTGGAGTTGGTACTGAACCAGTTCCTATTGTACCACCACCAGTGCCTTGTGTATCTTCTACTTGTCCACCCGGAGGAGCAGGAGGTTGACCTTGCTGAGGTGGTTGACCTTGTTGTGGAGGTGCAGGAGGTGGATTATCTGCTTGAAACTTTTTAAGTATCTCTGCTTGTACTGCAGCTTGACTCATAGAGTTAGCTACCTTATCAGGATCAAGATCCATACTCTTTGCAATCTCTCTAACAATATAATCCATTCTAGCAAAAGGAGCAAGTTGTGGATTAGACACTGTCTGCATAAACTGCATAAGTCTCTGACTTCTAACTTCATTAGCCATTAAGCTTTCTGTACCTTGTGCCTTAACTTCAAGATCACCTTTAATCTCTGGATCAAAATCAAATTGCATATTAAAATTAAAAAATGCTTTACCTAATGGTCCAAGTAAATAGTCATCTACATTTTTAATAACATTTCTAATAGATCCATTTGCAGCATTCATTAACATAGATATACCAGAAGCAGTTCTACCTACACCTTGTATACCTGTTTGTCCATGAGCAAACGAAGGAAAACCAGTAGACTCATCTGAAAGTTGTCTAGCTTTGTCAAACATCTGCATGTTTTCACCAGATACGTTAGGAAACTTAGTTCCAAATATTCCCTGACCCGGTGCGCCACCTTGTCTTCTAAATACTTTTCCCGGATATACAGTAAGATCTTGACCCGGCACTAAGTTAGTTTCATCTACTTCTATTAACAAGTTACCTGACAATGCAGCATTATCTACTGACATTCTCATAAAACCATTCATAAGAGTTTGTGTATCATCCATGTTTTCAGCAATACCAACACCAAATATATTATATGGATTCATTTCATAAGGTGTAGCATAGTAAGGTAGATAAGCAGGAGTAAAAGGATTCATTACTAAACGTAATACACAACTGTTACAAATCCATGCATTAACACTAACTTGCTCTACATCTTTTAATTCTTTTGGTATTTCAATATCATACTGCTCTATAATTTCTCTATCTACAAAACCCCAAAATTCTAATACTTCAAATCTCTGAGAATAATCATCTTCATTACTCTCATCCATTGCATGTTCCCACCATTCTTTATTGTAGTTTTCACCTATCTCCAATGCTTTATCAATAGCATTGTCTCTAAAAAATGGTCTACGTTTTAATGCACGTAGTTGTGAACGAGACATCTTGTGTCTCTCTATAACATATTCTGCTTCATCCATATTGTTTGCATCTGGATCAGGATAGAAGTTCCAGATAGAAACATTAGAAGTTTGTGGTACAGTTTTAAATACTGGTTGATATTCACCCTCTTCATCCCAGTTAGCATATTCTTTATCAACTGCAAAAGGTCCTTTCATAATACCAGTACCAAATAAAGCAGCTTCAAATGCAGCAGATCTTAATTGTTTCTTAGCATTAGACTCTTCTAATTGATCGTGTATTTTCTTTTCCATCTTTTTAGCTGCAACCATTGCAGGATGAAACTGCACAGCTGATGGACTTTTGCCCGGTTTAAACTCTACATCTTCCTCAACTGCACTCAGATCGTCTTTAAGAGGCCCTACACGCTCTTTAAATTCTGGCAGTGTTTCCCCCGGTAAAAGTTGATTCGGGTCTGTAGCCCCTGTTTCTGCGCCTCCTAGAGCCTCTTTGAGTTGTGGGTTAGTTTCTACACTAACTGTATCTTCTACTCCTTCAGGTAAAACAGTAGGATTAATACCTAATGGAAAACGATTACCACCAAATAATACTTCTACTAGTTGACCATATGCAGCTAATACTTTTGTTTTAGTAACTTTAACAAAGACTCTAGATTTTTCTGTAGAAGTAAATTGAACTTCAGGTCCATAGATACCTCTATAGTTTCTATAGGATTGTATCCATCTTTCCTCATCACTTCTTCTGGCAGTTTCTGCTTTGTTAAATCTCTCTCTAATAAACTTTTCTATCTGACCTGCAGGTTCATCATTAAGAGCATCTGCTTTAACATCTTCTATTGCTGCAGATTCTTCAGCATCCATTGCCATTTCTTCTAAATCTTTTACCATAGTTTATCCTTAATATCCAAATGTTGCATCAGCTGCTTGAAATCCAGTTCTTTGTGTTTCTGGATTGTAGTCAAATAAATTACTTCTAGGTCTTGTCATTATGCCATATCTTAAAGCATCATACAAATGATCCTCTGAATTAGTATCTACATCTTCAGAGTTGTTTTTATCTAAAGGAATTATCGGTAGTTGCGAGATAATATTTGTGCAGTTATTAAAAAACACCAACCTAGGTGCTTCGGTAAATTCATCAATTTGTAGTCTTCTGTGAATCTCGTTTTTACCTGCAATTCTACTCCCTTTACTTCTGTCAGACGGCTTCCATCTGCAACCTTTGATAATCATTTGTTCCGCCAACGATGGGCCAGTATCGCCACGCCTATGCCAAAGAGAGCTATCAAGTACACCGTAACGAATAGTTCCGTCATTTTGTTCTGCCTCCAATACCATATCTGCTAAATCAGTAGCTAATACTTTTGAGACATACAGTTCTCTATAGACAATTAGTTGTTCATCAGGAGCGACTGCAAACCATAAAACCCCTGTATAACTTCCGTAGCCATAGTCACAGGCTCTGAACTTAGTCCAACTAGAAGGTATATCGTAAGGCTCAACAACATGAGTGGCTCTGTTCCACTCAGGAAAAGCTGATCCTTCAGATACATCCCAATTTCCTTCTAATAGTTGTTTTCTTTGGTTCTCAGGAAGTGATAATAAGTTTGCCTCATACACTCCATCTTCTGCTAAATACGGATTGTCAAATAATGTAGCAGGTATAAATCTTCTTTTAAATAATGGTTCACCTTCTTTACTGTGACCTTTAGGCCACATTAAGATCTTACCTGTGTCTATATCTGTTGCCCAAAAGGATGTACCATAAGGTGCAGGATCTACAAACATTTTCTTTACCCATTGATGACCCGGACCTCCGGGGTTTGTAGTAGCTCTCATGTAAATAGGTAAACTAGTATCACTAGTACGAAGACGACTGCGTAAGTAGTTCCAAGCATACGGAGTAGACCATTGTGTAAGTTCATCAAATCCAATCCAACTAAATGCTTGACCTTGGTATCTTGTTACGTCATCATCCCTATCTAAGTAAGAAAGCCAGAGTGTTGCTCCTGATGGTGCTACCCAAGTTTTATCTCTTTCTAAAAATTTTATTTCAGGTACAGCTTTAGGGTATAACTGTTTAGATACTGAAATAAGTTCTCTTAATTCTTCTGTAGTACGTCTTACTAATAATCCTCTAAAGTTTGGATTACCAAAGTAACGTACTGGATCTGCAAGCATTGCATATGATTTACCACCACCTGCTGATCCTCCATATAATACTTCACGTTCTCCTGCTGATAAAAAGTCTGTCTGTGGACCTTGATTAGGTTCAAATATTATTTCTTTTGGTTTTTCTTCAGGTTGACTGTAGACTTTCGGTTGAATCGGTAATTCTTCCAATTCTTTCTTTAGAGAGCTTTTCTGCTTTTTGTAACGCTTCTTTGTACCTTTTAGCGAGGTAGCTTTGAGCTGAAGCATTTGACTTACGTTTTTGTTCAATTTTAATTCTCTTCATTAAACCTACATGAGATATTTCTCTACCTGATTCTTTACTTAACCAGTTTGCAACTTGTCTATAACTATATTGCCTAATATACTTTTTTGCTTTCTCAAGTAATTCAAGCTCTGTAGGAATTGGTAAGAGTATATCTTTATCTTCTTCACTTTGTTTATAACCAAAAGGTACAACTCTTCCAACTCTAACTACAGGTTGCCAATCGTAGCCATATTCTGTTTTCTCAGGCTTAGGTAATTTCCAAGTTCTATCAATTTTCATTTTTAGGTGGTAAAATAAATAATGGACTTGCAGCTGATACTTCTACCTTATCAGTTTTTACAAATCCACCTCTATCTAATACATCCTTTGCTGCTATCATTCTTTCTTTATTTCCTAAGTCAGTAGGATTATCTATTACTTCAGCTAAAGAATAAGCAGCCTTAGTAGCTGTAGTAGCTATAAATTTTTTAGTTAAATCTGCTATTTCTTCTTGTAGTGCATTAGTAATAGTAGAAGTAGCTAAGTCATGACTGTATCCTGCTAGTTTTTTAGCAGTAACAGGATTACCCTTAGCTTCTTCAAATAACACATCAAGAAACTTTTGTTGTTTATTTTGATCTAACTCAAACCTTAATTTACTTTCTTTAATTTGCAAGTCAGATAGTTGAGAAGTAAAATATTTAGAAGTGTTACTTAAATCTTCTATTTTATATTCTTTATCTTCAAAATTAACTATAGGTGATGCTTCTATTTTATTTTCTTCTGTATTCATTATATATCTACCTCATCTTTTGGTTTTTCTGTTCCCGGTATTACCTGACAAAATGGTTTTGCTTGATGTACCTGTGGATATGTAACAGCTTTGTTTGCTTTTTCAATAGCACTTTTAAAACATTTTTCTTTACTTGTATGTAACTCATTACCTGTTATTACCATACAAGACTGTGCGTTCATACTACCACACAGTATCATTATTGACATCCACACTATGCTAACTCAAAGTGAGGTCCATCAATAAATGGCCTTCTACCTTGACTCCTTCTGAGATCTATATACGCATTCATAGCATCTTGCATTGTGCCATCCCATGTGCGTATATCATCAATATGCCAAGCTGCACCCCAACGAATGCCCACGTTCTCAAGCTTTGCAGCTTCCTTCATGGCATCTGCTATGTCATCATAGAGATTCAATTCCCATGAAGCCCTCCCTCCTACATAAGCCATCAGGTCTACTGCTAGACCATCAAGATGTTTGGATTTTAAAGTCTGTGAAGCTCCTTTATCTACGAGAGCCTGTTGTTCTGCTAGAGTTCTTAAACCACAAATTACACCAAAGTCAATCTTGGTCAATTCGATAGCCTTTTTGACGCATCTTTCTAATGAGTCGTTTACGCCATTCAATTTCTTTAAACTTTTTGTACTGAGTGTAAAGCTCATGTCTTTCCTCTCTTTTTCTAGTGTGGGCATTTCTATATCTTATTCTTGTTATAGGAAACATTCTGTCTCCTAGATAACGTCTTCTATAAGGTATGTGATTTATTTTAATTTCTTTTTACCATAAAACTTGCTAATACCTTTCATACCTATTGAGGCACTAACAATTCCTCCAAGACTTAGCTGATACCATTGGGGCATAGCTTCAAGTGCAGCAAAGCCTTGTGCTACTGTTTCTCTACCCCAGTCACCAGTAAAGGCTAGTATTAGTGGGATTGAGAATAATAATAAAATCCACTCATCTTTCCATGAACCTTGAGTGGCACGTATAGCAGCAAGATCCCAGTCAATGTCTCCTGTTGCTTCTTTCATACGTATCTGTGCTTCAGCCTTTTGTACAGCAGTCTTGCCATCTATGTAAGAAGTAGCAAGACCACCGACTGAACTTAGCATTGTTGTAATTGCATTAATCATTTTGTGATAACCATATTAATGTACCAACTGAATAAGTTAAAGCAATAAACCATAATATTATAAATACTGTAACCATTTACATTTTTAAACATTTGCCTAATTTAGAACATTCTTTATAAGTTGTGCATTGTGAACATATTATCCTAAAGTTTTTCATTAATACCTCTATTTTATAAATGCTATATAAATACATAGTGCTAATATAGCAAGCTTACCATAGTCTAGGTCAAAGACTGTTCCTTGACCAAATTTCTTTTGAAACCATTCTTTATTAAACATTATCTCGTACCTCCGATTTTGCTTGTACGTTGACAGTAGACCTGCCTTTATTTACATAAAGTCCAAACCATGCTGCACCTGCTCCTACTACGACAGAAACAAATCCTGCCTGTGCATTGTTTGGATCTGGTAAATTCATAAACCAGTTACAGGTTTGGTAAAATACTACCATGTAAGATAGTATTAATAATCTTGGAACTATTCTCCAAGCATCTAATCTTTCTGGAGTAATCATCTATACCTCGCAGTTTTCTTTGCAATGCTCTTAGGTTGTTTGACAAACTGTTTACCGGCTTTGTTACCTTTTGCTTTAGCTCTATTAGTAGCAGCCTTCTCTGATGCAGATAGAGACTTCCAAGCAGCATCAGGTAGGTATCTTCTTTTGCCTTTTGAGGGTTTACCAGAAGAAGTTCTCCATTTCTGTTTACCCCAATCTTTAAGAGACTTTTGTGATTTAGCTATTGCCACTATTCATCCTTTGCATAAAGATTATTAAAAGTTGTTTCTGGATCTAAATAACTTGTGTGTATTTCTGCTGCATGTAAAAACTGACTAGGTTTAAAATCAGGTGGTCCTTCTCCTGTTTCCCATAGTGCAGGACTTGTAGCTCTAACTCTATTATTAGGTAATGCTACTATATTACCAGTCCATTCACCTGCATCTGTGAGTTGTATTACATGACTTTGTTTATGTTGAGCAGGATCATCTGCTATTGTATTATCTGTATAGTCTACTGTAAATAAATATTTACCTTTATGAAACTCACCATCTATCTTACAGATCCAAGGACTAGAACTAACTCTCTCCATGTTTACTATTGAGTGATGATGCGAAGAACAATCCCAAGGCTGTGCTAAATGTGTCTCCATTCTTTCAGGCCATTCTTCTAGTGGTTCATCAGCTACAAGTGCTGTTATAGGCATTCTTGCCCACATTGCACCACCATGCACATTTTGTTCATTATCATCAAAGTCACTTTCACAGCCAGTAAATACAACCTGAAAACTCAAACACCTGTCTGGTATTGTATTGACTGCGATAGCCATTGCATGTAAAAACTCTCCATGATATTGTTCATGGTTACAAGTATATTCTTTTCTCACCCAACACTTAAAGTGAGGAATGTTGCTAATTAAGTAGGGCATTACTTCTCCTTTTGTTTTTTCAACTGGAGTTTGGCTTGTTTAGATAAACGAACCACTTCAGTCTTACCCATTACTTTAGCACGTTGTTCCATCACTGTCAAGATCTGAATCTTTCTAGCGTAAGGTTTTTTTATTCTTTTTACTTTTGCAATCGTAGCTCTAGCATCTGCAGGAGTAGCAAATTTTATACTGACTGTATCTTTAGGGTTCTCGTCAGTGTAAAGTCTTCTACCACTACCTTTAGGTTTTTTACCTGTTCCTACTTTAGGATCTTTAGCGATAGCCACCACCTTTAGCTTTATATTGTTTAGCTAACATCTGTGCTTTACGTGCAGACCACTGACCGGGTCTACCACCTTTACTACCTGCTTTAATTCTATTAAACAGATTTTTTCTCATTGTAGGTTTGGTGTAGTTACCTGCTTTATTTACTGTAGATTTTTTAGCTGCCATTAGCTTGGTATCTCCGTAATTGATGCAACTACATGTAATCTATTAGCCGTAGCTGCTTGTACTTTTAAAATATCTCCTGCAGTTAATAAAAGATCTCTTGAGAGAAGTTCTACTGTACCATTAGCACTAATTGATTTAGTCTTAAAAAGATTAAAGACAGCAGCACTAGCATCAGTAATTGTAATAGTAATTGTATCTGCATTACCACTGTCTTCAGAAACAATAATAGACTCTACAATAGCATCATATCTAGATGGTACAGTATAAAGAGTAGTATTGTTAGTTGTAGTTAAATCTGCTCTAGCAACTCTCAGAGCAGAAGAGGATTGTATAGTTGACATTATCTACCTCTACGAGCAGCTCCACCTCTAGCCATACCCTTTTTCTTCATCATACCACCTTTGGCATAACCTTTCTTCTTCATCATGCCACCTCTTGCCATTTTACCTTTACCATCCATAGCAAATTTAGGAATCATCTTACCTGTTTTAGGATCTTTACCCATAGGCATAGCACCACCTTTTGAGTATCCCTTCTTCTTCATCATGCCACCTTTAGCGTAACCCTTTTTAGTCATACCACCTTTTCTCATTCCAGTGAGTCCTGTGGCAGAAGCTCCAGTCATGGGTTTCTTTTTCTGTGCTGACATCATTCCACCCATGTTCATTTTTTTACCTGATGGGGATCGTCTACTTACCTTTTCCCCGGGATCTGATTTTATTCTTAAAAATTTTTCTTTAAATACACTAGGTCCATAACCATACTTTTTAAGTATGCTCATAACCTTATCATAATCTTCTGTGCCTATACTTTTAGCCATAGTTTTATCTCCTTGTCTCTACTTTTCTCTTTTGCTTGATGTATATCTTTTTAATTTAGGAATAGTTATTTCTTTTAAAGTTCCATCCCTGTTGTGGGTCTTACCGTATTTTTCATCCCACGCTCTTCTTTCTCGTCGATTTTTTAAAACATCAACGTGAATCTTAAGTTTAGGTCTTGCTTTTACTTTAGGTGATAACGCATTATAAGCAGTAACATTATTATTAAACTTTTTTATATCTGAAATAGTTTTTAACTGCTCTTTAATTTTAAACTTTTTATACCAGTCTGGAGTTGGTAAAGTTTTTTTAATAATTTTTATCTCTGGTTTTTTATCTACCTTTTTTTCTATCTTTTTTACAGAATCAGGTTTTTTCATAGGCATTTTTAGATCTTCAGCATAAGCTGCTATCATAACTTTACCATCTTTATTTGTATAGTAGAGACTTCCTGCCTTTTTTGCTGCAGATATACTTTTATATTTACCTGCATTTTTCTTAGCTTGACTAACACTTAAACCTTTATTTTTAAGCTGACTATTAATCCAAGCGTTAAGAGTCATCTTTTCTTTTGCCATCTTAACTCCTCACCATTTTACTTTATCTGCCCAGTAAGCAGCAGACATTTTTCCTTTTTTGATATTTTTAGCGTGTCTAGCTTTAAAAGATTTACGTTTCATCTTCATTCTTCTAGACTCTCCGGCTTTAGGTTTACCTGCAGTGCCGGATACTGTGCCAACTTTCTTGCCTTGTTGACCAAATCTTATTATTTTCTCTTTTCCTTTAGAGCAAGCTTTGACTATGTGGGACTTTTTAGGGTGATTAGGAGTACGTTTAGGCTTATTACAAGCCATTTTCTTTTTATTAACCTTAGTAGCCATACTCTTCTCTCTTTACATTAGGTTGGAATACGTCTTTAGCATCAAGCATACCCTCTATGTACATGGCTCTTTCAACATGATCTAGGGAATACTTAATGCCTGTGTCTAAAAATATCTTTTGTCTCACATAAAATACGTCAGAACGAGGTATATGACACCGTCTTAGCTCTAATTCGTCTTCATTAGCCAAAGCTCTATAAAATTCTTCTATTACGTTATCACTAACGTAGAGTTTAGGCTTTGACATGACCCTAGTTATACTCCAAAATAGTCCTTTGTCAAGGACAAACGACAATAAAGGTTAAAATTTTTATGATTTACGTTAAAGTATACTTAAAGTATATTATTATTACTATATAAGAAGTAGTAATAAAGCACTTTAAGTATTACTTTAAGTATATTATATAACACTTTATGCCCCCCTGTCAAGTATTAATACAAAATAAATTAAAATATGTAGGATTATTGCAACAATTACTCTAAATTTACTTGTTAACAGCCATGTAGTTAACACTTAAAAAATTTACCCCTCTGTCATTGGGTATACATACTATCTAGAGGGGGTGGGGTGGCCCATGCGCGCCCTACCTTTCTTTAAAATTACTGTCAAAAATTTGACACTTGATGAGGAGCTGCGTCAAAATATTGACATATTCGTCAAGTTCTTGACATTTTTAGCTAAGTATTTGATTTTATTAGATAACTTTTAGAATATAAGATTATAAAACGACTATAAATAATTGATATCGCATCACTTTTTAGTGTTTTTGTGGCTATACCCCTAAAAGAATTACATTTTTAGTTTAACACTGTACTATTTTATTAGTTTAGGTTTAAACATTATCTAATAATTAGTTTAACATTAAACTATTTTATTAAGTTTACCTTGCGTCAATTACTATCAATTATCTTTTTAGAATTATTCTAAACTATACCCATTATATTAATTTATTTCATTAGTTGACGTAACGTAACCCATTACCTTTTTTCTTTTTAAAATCAATAACTTAACCGACTGGCGATAAAAATCTATAACTTTTTTTAAAAAAAATACTTGAAACACAAAAAATAGTTATTACTTGCTCATTAAGTTTGTTTTTTTACGAATTTTTATTGTTTTACTGTTATTAATTTAATTCAAAATCAAAAAAAATTGCAGGGCGAATAATTAAGGAATGTACCTTGCTATAAAATAGCGTTTTGAGATACTCAATTCATATATGATTTCCTTCAAGTGCTAGGTTTCTTGTAAAATACCTAGTCGGTACAGTTTACCAAGTGCCGTTATTACGTTAACTACGAATTGGTAAAACATATTGTTTATTGAAATTAATGTTCCTACAAATATTGTAGTTGTCCTGAGATCGGTAGCCGTGCAGACAAATTAGAACCAAGTAGCCTAAGAACTATTTTCACAAAACTCAGAACATCTTTTTAGATTTAGTAATAATACCATTTTACGATTGAGAAACATAAACAAGATTAACTTAAATAAGATTTATTATTTTAGATACTAGGAAACGTATTGCATTAATTAAAACTTAGTTGGATTTTTAGTTGAAAGTAAATTCTTTTATTAGTTGTTATTGGAGGACATTTTACGATAACTTACAACAGTAGACTATCAAGAAAATTAGGCGTTAGGATTATAGAAAAAATATTAAATTAAGCGTTTCAGTTATAACCTGTTTAAGCGTTGAATTATTTAAGATTACCTTGTTCGCTATTATGGGCAAGTAAGACAAGCCAACTTGTTTATTATTTATTGATAGCTTGCCCATTTTAGTTTTAATCAATTCTTTATAGTCTACTGAATTAATTTTAATCTTTTTAATTTAGGAAAAAATAATCATGACTATAGAAAATTTTGAAAATTTAAATACACCAACTGAAAGTAAAATTGCTAATACTACTGTTAAAACTTTTAAAGATTTAACAATAGATTTAAATAAACTTGTTTCAGGGGCAACAAACAATATTGAAAGAACCCATAAAATTCTAATCAATGCTTTACGTTTTATGCATTTGGGACAAGTTAAAGTAGACGAATTTATAAACTTAATGAATACAGTTGTTGCAATACCTTATGTATACCAACCAACTAAAATTATTTTGTTTATAGAAAAATTTAGTTTTTTAATTTGGGATTTAGAATTGAAAAGTTTTAAATTAAGAAAAGCTAATAATACAACTATTAGTGTAAAAACTGTACAAGATGCCAATAAACAGTTTTACACTACTATGAAATCAAGTGTTGCTAAAAACTTAATTGATTTGGATTTTGAGTTTAATACTGTTACTAAAGATATTGAAAGAGTAACAAAACTTATTGATAAAGTTGATAAGCAAAAAGCAACACATGATTTAGAAATATTGAAGTTGAGAAAAGCTAATCTTGTTGCATATAAAAAGCAATTAGATAACTTGAATAATTCAAGATCATTACAAAAAGTAGCATAAAAAACCAATACATTCAGTAGGCTATAAAGAGTTGATTAACTCTAAAATATAAAACTAACGTATTGTATAGTTGGTCGTTATACCTACAGTTTTATATTTTGACCAATGTTAGTTGTTAGGGAGGGAGTAGTTTATCCTTTTCTAGCAGCTAACTTTTTTTAATTCTGATTAAGATATTGCATTATTATTATAGTGGTGGCATATCTTATTGAGTTGGTACTTAATCTATTCGGATTGACTAGTTTTTTGTACCCTATTTTAATTAAATGATGGAGTGTTATATGTCAGAAAATATATGTATTGGTGCAAATGAAGTGCAAGTTATTGAGAGAAAAACTAATCTTGCTTTTAATACTTATCTAATTTGCAAGGTGCTTAGACCTACATTTAGCAGAAGTCCCTTTATGACTATCTGTGAAAGTGATAATCAAGGTACACCTTACTATCATTCAGGTCACTACGATATGAGCTTGATGGATGCGTGTAAAGATTTTTATAAGAGATTGGGGTGGTCAAGCAATGGTGAGGAATAGAAACTTTTTTAATGAGGTAAAAACCTGCCAGAAGTGTGAGGTGGTGCTAGTTAAATATGATAATTGGGGTGGTAGTAAATATATATGTAGACCATGTGATGCTGAGAAAAGTAGATTAGCTAGGTTAAAAAAGAACCAAGAGAATCCACATGGATATGTATATGTTGTATTTAATCCTGCATGGAGTGAGTGGTATGGTGTAGGTAAGTGTGGTCATAATTACATAGGTAGATTATCAGGATATAATACTTGTTCACCTTTAAGGGATTTTAGGTTCTTACACTTACGTCAATGCAATGATCCTAAAAAACTTGAACGTAAGATACATGAAAAGTTAAGAGAACGTACATCAATATCTAAGAATGAGTGGTTTATGCTTGACTTTAAAACATTAGTTGATATTATAGAGGAAACTTACCTAGAGGAGGAGGTAAAATATGTACAATAAAGATAGTCACTGGCAATACTTAGTTACTTTATGGAAAGGTGGTAAATGATGTATACATACGAATGTGCATACGAAGATTGTCCAGAAATAGCTACTATAAAAGAATGGAGGTTAAACTATTATTTTTATAAATGCTCTGAATGTGCATTAAATGATTTACGTAAACAGCTAAGAGAGGAGAAAAACTATGAGCTTTTACATAAAACCAGAACGTAATGGTGCAATTTATCCTGCTGATATTCCTTACAGGGCAGGTAAAGCCTATCCTATATTGAGGGGGGATAGATTCACCAAAACAGATGATGATATATTACAAGAGGGCATGGTGCTTATTGATAATATTCTTTATCATGTTACAAACTGTGAGCAGGGTTTCAAGGTCTATCAAGGCAAAGAGATTACTGATCCTGTGCTTAAAGATTGGGGTGCAGTTGTCACCAAAAGTAACAATTCATTATTCAGAGATCACTCAAGAGTTGATGCTGAACTGTGTGATTGGATATATGATATTGTGATAGGTCAGGGTTTTGTTGCAATGTCAGGTAGTGCAGTGCGTGATCGTTTTGATTGTCTTAATCCTTTTCGTTCACAAAAGTTTGTGGGTAAGATATCTCTTACTAAATCTTATGAGGATCGTATTCGTGAGAGAGAAACTGCTATGAAAGTGGGCAAGGCTATACGTATGATATTTCCTGAGCTTACTGATGCAAGTCTTGGAGAAGTAGTAGACAAATACAATCTTCAGTTTGGTAGTAAGGATTATACCTTGCATCATACTAGTGATCCAGATGTTATCTCTAGTGTGTACAAAGAAGAGAACCATGCACCTATGGGTAATCCTAAGACTACTGCTATGCGTAAATCACTTGCTTGTTCTTGTATGCGATATGCTTTTGATGATCAATCACATCACCCAGCTTATGTGTATGGGTCAGGTGATTTTGTTCTTTACTATACCAAAGATGGTCAAGGTCGTACAGGTTCTAGATGTTTGGTATATGATACAGAAAAAACACCTAGACCACAGGCAGGTCCGATCTATGGTGTGTGTGAGCATTCTATGGATAAGATAAAAGATGAGTTAGATAGGATTGATGCTGAACGTAGTAATCCTGATTGGGTAGGTGCTAGGTTATTACACATACCTTATGATGGTGGTGTAATCGGACCTTACATAGACCATGAGCCTCGGACTTTATCAATAGAAAGTAAAGATTATTTAGTAATAGATAGATACGGCGATATTGATGCTAGTCAATATAATGGTATTCTGCATGATGGACTGTGTTGTGATGACTGTGGTTGTCATGTTGATGAGGACAATGAGAGATGTTATGGTGATGAGAGATATTGTGAGGATTGTTTTTATGAGAGGTATGATTACTGCTCTTGGACAGATGATTACTATCCACATGATGAACTTGTTCAGGTGCATCCACATGAAGAGTATGTCTGGAGAGATCATGATCAGGTTATTTACATTGAGGAACTAGATGAGTTTTGGGACTGTGAGCATTGTGTATATTCTGAGCCAGAAGATGTGTGGATACCTGTAGATCAGATGCATGACTTAGGTTACTTTGAGTGCGAGTGGACTAATGAAATACACAGAGATAATAAGCAGGCTGAGACAACAGATGGTGAGATTGTTTGTGTACCTGCATTAGAAGAAAAAGGTTGGGTTAGGACTGAGGATGGGTATTGGTATGATCCCAAAGAAGATCAAGGTATGGGTTTGCCTGACAACTTAAAATTAAAAGGAGATAAATAATAATGTACGATTTAGTAGAAATGATGACGTACAAAAGACCTCAAGGTAGTGATACCCAAAAGGAATTTTGTAACAAATACTTAGAACCTATTATGGGTTTACCTGATAAGTATGGTAATTATGTATTGACAGTGGGTAATAAACCACAGGTTTGTTTTACTGCTCACCATGATACAGTACACAAAACGTCAGGTAGACAGAAACTAGCAGTAACAAAAGATGGTGTAGTATCACTCAAGAAAAAGAGTAAAGGTGAGTGTCTAGGTGCTGATTGTACCACTGGCATATGGCTTATCTGTAATATGATTGGTGCTAAGATTCCCGGTGTGTATGTGATCCATGCAGAAGAAGAGGGTGGTTGTGTTGGTAGTAAATCTCTTGTAGACTCTGATCCACAGTGGTTAGATGATGTAAACTATGTTATCTCTTTTGACAGGTATGGTAAGAAGTCTATCATCACACATCAGATGGGTAGACGTACTGCGTCTGACAAGTTTGCAAAGTTATTAGCAAAGACACTTGATCTACCACTCAAACCAGATCCTAACGGATCTTATACTGATAGTAATGTATACAGAACAAAAGTATCAGAGTGTACTAATGTTAGTGTAGGTTATTATTCTCAGCACAGTACAGAAGAGAAACAAGACCTTGTGTATGCGTACAAGCTACTTGAGTGTTTACTATCTGCTGATTGGGATCAGTTACAATATTACAGAGACAATACTGTGATAGAGATGGGTAGTCAATATGGTAGTTACTATGATGATTGGTATGATGATGATTACTTCTTTGGGCATCCACCTAGAGGTTACAGGTATGATTGTGATGAGAGAGTTCATGATATAGTTATGGACTATCCAGAAGAGATAGCAGAGTTATTAGAGCAGCTTGGTTACACAGCTGATGATCTACATGAGATATTGGGTTTACAAGATCATGGATACATTAATGAATATTTGGAAAGGGTAAGCTAATGATAGTATATAGGACTACAGTTACTAAAGGTGATGAAGTGATGGGACAATTTCATTCTCATGATTTAACTGAAGCTAATGATAAAGCTCATGCAGTTGCAGAGAGTGGTGCAGTAGTTACAATTACTACAGTTGTGCAGGCTGTAGATGGTGAATGGGAAGATACTAGTGATGATAATCTAGTATTACGTTACTTATATGCAACACCTAATGATATTAGTTATTGGGGATCTTGAATTATAGTAATTAGTTACTATATATACTTATAGTATTACTTAAAGTATACTAGTAATACTATAAGTATTAATATTAATATACTTAAAGTAAGGAGATAATATGAAACCATATCATAATGAAGGATTTGGATTGTCGTTTTTAGCGATAGTATTTTTTATGTTAGTGTTTCCTGCTATGATCCTGTTTGTATCTATGGGTACATGGGATACATTTGTCAGAATGCACATACCTGATGGCGATTGTTGGGAGAATGCTAAACATGAAAGAGTATGTAAACAAACTGCGAACTGTAAACTATGGAGGAACTTCTGTGAGTGATGATGAAATATTAAAACACCTAGAGACATATCTGAATGATGAAATATCAGACTATGCTAATAGTGGTAGAGCAATGATACTAGATGATAAGTATGATTATCTACACTATGGTCGTTATGAAATGGTTACTATTATTAGAGATAAGATAACAAAACTTAGAAAGGATGAGAGATTTGTATAGTGAAGACAGTATAAGAGAGTGGGCATTTGAAGAAGCAGAGACAATGTTCTCTCACATGAATGAAGGCCCATCAAAAGATAAATTAGTTCATCAGTTTGCAATGCAGTTAATACAAGATGCAGAAACTGATTTAGATATAGACAGGTTTGATGATGGAGTTTAAATACACAACCAAGTATCGTAAAGCTGATGGTACTTTATCTTGGAGGTTTACACCACCTGATGATGTAAAGATTGCAGGTGTTGTAAATAATGTTACGTTTCAAGATGGTAGAACTGCCAGATATGAGATACCCAAACTATTAAAACTAATAGAAAAATATAAAAAGGGTGAGATCAAAGCAGGAAGAATAGGTTCTCGCAGTACTTTGCGTCAGGTATTTGCACACTACAGAGACTCATTCCACTTTAAGAGACTTACGTATAATACTGAAATTGCTTACACTTATGGGTTACACTATGTGTGTAGGACTAAGATATTTGGTAAAGAGTTTGGAGATATACCTGTAGGCACGATCAATCCTCAGCATTGTGCAGAAGCATATCAGACTTGGTGCGAGTTAGTTAGCGTCAATAGTGGTAACACTCATGCTAGATTGTTATCTGTATTACTAAACTATTGTGTATCTCTTGATGTAATAACAAATAATCCTATGGCTAAAGTACAAAAGGAACATCATGAACCTAGATCAGTGGTGTGGACTAAAAGTCAAGTAGAATTATTCCTTGATACTGCATTTAAACACTTTAAATACAGAAATATAGGTTTGTTGGTACTAATGTGCTACGAGTGGGGACAAAGACCAGCTGACATACGTAACTTAACTTGGAATTGTATTAGTTTTGAAGACAAGAAAGCTACAATTACACAAAGTAAACGTGGTGCTACAGTTAATCTACCAATAGCACCAAATATATTAGAGATGTTAACTGAACAATTTAAAGACTGGGGTTGGCAAGAATATGTAATACCTTTTCAGAGACCTTCTGATGGGTGCTACAGACCTTATACGTGTTCTCAAGTAGGTGAACATGTAAATATAGTTAAGGCTCTGTGTGACCTTCCTGATGACCTTAGAGCAGGGGATCTACGAAAGACTGCTATCAATGAGATGATTGAGAGTGGTGTAGATCAACTAGCAATCATGTCTGTTACAGGGCATAAGAATGTACAAAGTCTTAACCCATATAACAAACATAATTACAACACTGCCAAACAAGCTTTAGATAAAAGAAAAACTATTGCTTGATATTAATATTAATCACTGATACTATTCCAAAAAAGAAAGGAGATTGAATGAACGATAACCCCCATCAACCATGTCCGTATGTAGATTGTGGATCATCTGATGCATTTAACTGGCACAATGATGGGTATGGATATTGTCATAGTTGTGGTGAGTCCTATCCATCTAAAACAAAATTAAGTACATATGATTGGGTTGAACATAGATACCCTGTAAAGAGGAGAGTAAATGTAATGGACATAGAAGTAAGTGGAATGACTTTTGATGGTATACGTAGTATTGATCCTGAAGTTTGTAAACTTTATGGTATACAAATACAAACTGACAAGGATGACAATCCTATTCGTTATGCCTACAAGTATCCACACACTGTTAAGTATAGAGACTACAATGACAAGTCTAAGTCTTGGATAAAAGATAAGGGTGTGGGTATGAATGAGCTGTTTGGTCCTGAGTTTAATCAAGGATCATCACACAGAATTTATATTACTGAGGGTGAATTTGATGCAGCTAGTTTGTATCAGATACTAAGACAGAAGTTTCCTGTTAAGTCTTTGCCATCTGCATCTATCGGTGAAAAGTTTATTAAGAATAATTTTAACTATCTCAATGCGTTTAAAGAAGTGATCTATGCAGGTGAGCTTGATGAAGCAGGTAGACGAGCTGCTGAAAGAATCTATGAATCATTGCCAGAAAAGTTTTACTATGTACCAATGTCTAAGTACAAAGATGCTAACGAGTTTCTTGAAGCAGATGATATTGAACCTCTCTATTGGGCAGCTCAAAAGCCACAGAGATACTCACCAGAAAACTTCTTTTGTTCTGATGAAGAGGTAGAACAAGCCATACTTACAGAGAGTCCCTACGATTACATACCTACAGGACATTCTGGACTTGATGATAAGATACGTGGTGTTGTTAAAGGTGGTCTTACATTTATCAAAGCACCAAGAGGTACAGGTAAAACAGAGGTAGTAAGATACTTTGAGACTGGACTACTTAAAAACCCTAGCACACGTATAGCTTTACTGCACATGGAAGAGATGAAGTCTACTACCTACAGAGCTATGGCTACGTATCATCTTGGTGTTAATGTCAGAACTAAAGATGATGCAAAAGAAAATAGAATATCAGAAGAAGATGTTATAAAAGCTGCAAAGGATGCCACAGAGGGTGAACGTACAGTTGTATTTGAAATGAGATCACATGATGATCCACTAAAACTATTAGAGTATACTAGACTAGCTGCAACTGTATATGGTGCAGAGTATATCTTTGTAGACCATGTTCAAAGACTAGCATACCTTAGTCAATCAGGTGTAGATGGTGCTACCTCTGTACTTACATCTCTTGGGGCAAGAATGGCACAGTTATCTAAAGAATTAAATATAGGTGTGGTATTTATATCACAAGTCAATGATGATGGTAGGACTAAGTATGCATCATCACTTGAAGAAGAAGCCATTATCTGTATCAAGATTGAAAGAGATATAGAAAGTGAAGATGAGATAGTACAGAATACTACTACCTTTATTGTCGATAAGAATAGACCATTCGCTAAGTTAGGATATGCAGGTACAGTATACTACAATCCTGATACTACTATCTTAACTGAAGAGGTTGTTATAGGGAGGGAAGAAGCTGCATGATAAATAAAGATATTACAGTTTGGTTTTCGTGTGGAGCTGCATCTGCAGTTGCAACATATATCACACTGAAAAAGTATGGTGCTAATAATAAAATAAAAGTTGTAAATAATCCAGTAAAAGAAGAACATGAAGACAACCTTAGATTTTTATCTGACATTGAAAAATGGTTAAACATAAAAGTAGAGTTTGCTATTAACTCTGATTTTCCAGATTGCTCTGCTAAAACTGTTTGGTCTCATCACAAATACATGAGTGGTATAGCAGGCGCACCCTGTACAATGAGACTAAAGAAACATGCAAGACAAGAGTGGGAAAATAAAAATAAATCTGACTATCTGGTATTAGGTTTTACTGTTGATGAAAAGAAAAGATCCGACAGGTTTAAGATGACAGAACGTAGTAACTTACTATCTGTTCTAGTTGATGAGAACATAACTAAACAAGATTGTTTTAATATTCTTGCAGATAATAATATTAAATTACCTAAGATATATTCAATGGGTTTTCCTAATGCTAATTGTATTGGTTGTGTTAAAGCTACATCACCTACATATTGGAATTTAGTTAGATCAAAGTTTCCTGAAGTATTTAATGAGAGGGCTAAACAATCTAGATTAATTGGATCAAAACTTGTAAGATATAAAAATGAAAGAATAATGCTAGATGAATTACCTGTAAATGCTAAGGGTAGACCATTAAAAAACTATGACTTTGAGTGTGGTATTTTTTGTGAGGAGAAGTTGTAATTGATAATATTTGATATTGAAACCAATGGTATTAATCCAGACAAGATACACTGTATGGTATTCAGAGATACAGATGATGAGGTATCTAAGTGTACTGCTACAGATGATTACGATTATATGCGAGATGTATTGTTATCTGCTCAAGGATTAGTAGGTCACAATATCATACGTTATGATGTGCCAGTATTAGAACGTATACTAGATATTAATATTACTGCTAGACGTTTTGATACTCTGCCTATGTCTTGGGTTCTTAATCCAAATAGACCTAAGCATGGACTTGATAGTTTCTTTACTGACTTTGGTATACCTAAACTAAAAATAGATGATTGGGAGAACCTATCACTGCAAGAGTATGTTGATAGATGTACTAATGATGTAATGATAACAGATGCATTGTGGACAAACCTGTTAAAAAGATTTCTACATTTATACAAAGACAAGTATGAATTAGATAAGTTCTTCAGGTACTTAGAGTTTAAAATGGATTGTGCAAAAGAAGCTGAACAACAGGGTTGGAAGTTAGATGTAGACATGGCTAAGTCTTGTGTTAATAAATTGCTTTCTTTACAAGCAGAAAAAGTTTCAGAGCTATCTGATGCTATGCCAATGAGAAAACTGTACAGGGTACAGACTAAACCTAAAGTTTGTTTCAAAAAAGATGGTTCTCTATCTTCTCATGGTAAAAGATGGTATTCTTTACTAGAAGAGTATGGTTTACCTGAAGGATATAATGGTGAGGTAACAGTAGTAAGAGGTGCAGAAGATGCTAATCCTAACTCTACCGATCAAGTAAAGGATTGGTTAAAGTCTTTAGGTTGGAAGCCATGTACATATAAGTATAACAAGAATAAAGAAACTGGCGAAGAAAAGAAAGTAGAACAAGTTAGAAAGAATGGTGAGCTTACAGAGTCTGTAAAGTTATTAATAGAAAAGAACCCAGCTGTTGCGACATTAGAGGGTCTTACTATTATACAACATAGACTAGGTATCTTTAATGGTTTTGTTGAGTGCGAACAAGATGGTTATCTCAAAGCAGAGATAGATGGTCTTACCAATACATTTAGATTTAAACATAAGAAACCCCTTGTTAATCTTCCCGGAGTTGATAAGCCTTGGGGTAGAGAGATACGTAGTTGTTTGATAGCACCTAATGAAACTGTATTGTGTGGTGCTGATATGACCTCTCTTGAAGACACTACCAAAAGACATTACATGAAACCATACGATCCAAAGTATGTAGAAGAAATGTCAAGAGATGGTTTTGATCCACACTTAGACCTTGCTAAACATGCAGGTAAGATTACACAAGATGATATTAATAAACATAATAGTGGTGAAAAAGATTTGAAGTCACTACGAAAGAATTTTAAAGTAGTTAATTATTCTGCAACCTATGGTGTAGGTGCAGCTAAATTATCCAGAGAGACAGGTATGTCTGTACGTGAAGCACAAGAACTTCTTGATGCTTACTGGAAAAGAAATTGGTCTGTTAAAGCTTTCTCTGAGTCTCAACCAATACGAAGAGTATCAGGTGAGATGTGGATACAAAATCCAGTTAGTAAGTTTTGGCATAGTCTTCGCTACGAGAAAGATGCATTCTCTACTATTAATCAAAGCACAGGATCTTACTGCTTTGACAAGTGGGTAGCATTCTATCGTACTAAAAGACCAAACATTGTGGGTCAGTTCCATGATGAAAGTATTAACGTAGTTCCTTTAGGCGAAGAAAGAGAACATAAAAATGCATTGTATTGGGCAGTTGATAAGTTAAATGAACAGCTTAAATTAAATGTACAACTAGGTATTGATGTACAATTCGGAAAAAATTATGCAGAAATACATTAATACTATTGACAACACAAATAATAATTTGTTACAATAACTTTTTGATAAATAATAGGAGTCTTAAATGGCAACAAGAAAAGTAATATTAACTGGCATCTCTGAGTGGGCAAAAGTATTTGAACAAAATCGAGATAAGACTGGTTATAAACCAACACCTGAAGCACAAGGTACATATGAAGCAAGTGATGGTGCTTGTACTATTGATGTAATATTAGACAAGGATAACTTTAGTAAACTAAAGTCTTCTAAGTCTATGAAGAAAGGTGTTGTAGATGCTCAAGGTAGGGGTCAGAAGATAACTTTTGATAGAAAGTTCAAGACCAACAATGATTGGGAATGTGGTCCACCAGTTGTTGTAAAGAATGATGATACACCTTGGAGCTATGATGAAGATGGACCGATTGGTAATGGGTCTACTGTTCAAGTTCACCTATCTGTATATGATATACCCAAGTATCAGAATGTAGGAACTAGACTAGAAAAAGTAAAAGTCCTTGAGCATGTAGAGTATATTCAACCACAAAACGATGGTGACGTACCTCCCTCTACGAAAAAACCATCTAAGGCAACCAGTGAAGAAGTACTCTTTTAAGAGACCTAAACCTAGAAACCTTGAGGCTAAATCTTTACAATCTCCTCAGTTTAGTCTCAAGGTTATTCCCGTAAAACTTAAAAAATTATTTAGAAAAAGAAAACATAAAGGATCACCTTATGAAAAAGATTGATACACTAGTAGAAGATATCTACTCTACTATACAAGGTGAAGGCAATTGGAATGCAGCTGTTACTAGACACTTTAGTTCTAAGTTAGCAATGCTCTCTTGCCAGAGGTTTGTAAAACCACAAGAGCCGAGATCCTATCTATCTTTGTCGTCAGTTGGAACACCATGTAAACGTAAACTGTGGTACAAAATAAATCTTGTAGGTAAAGGTGAACCATTAGAAGCATACACACTTCTAAAGTTTTTTTATGGGGATATGATTGAAGAATTAATACTATGTTTAACTGCTGCTAGTGGACACAAGGTTGAGGGAATGCAAGATAAACTAGATGTTCATGGTGTTAAAGGTCACAGAGATGCTATCATAGATGGTATGACAGTTGACGTTAAGTCATGTAGTAGTTATGCTTTTAAAAAATTCAAAGAGGGTAGGTTAAGAGATGATGATCCATTCGGTTATATATCACAGCTTAGTTCATATGTTTACGCAGGTAAAGATGATCCACTTGTTACTAATAAAACACATGGTGCTTTTCTTGCAGTTGATAAACAGAATGGACATGTTTGTTTGGATGTTTATGATTTCTCTGAAGAGTTAAAAACTAAAGAGAAAGAAATATTAGAAGTAAAAGATATGGTTAAGGGAGATATACCAGAAGATAGGATAGATCCAATACCACAATCTAAAACTAGTCCTAACACTAAGCTAAGTGTACAATGTAGTTACTGTGAATACAAGAAAACTTGTTGGCCTGAGATGAGAACTTTTCTGTATTCTTATGGACCTGAGTTTCTTATCAAGGTAAAAAATAAACCTAAAGTAAAAGAGGTAGTAGATGAGCAGATCAGCTAAAGCAAAAGGCAGACTAGGTCAACAAGAAATACGTGACAAATTACTAGAGTCTTTTCCTCAGTTTGAAAAAGATGATATTAAATCTGCTATCATGGGTGATACAGGTGCAGATATACAGTTCTCTCCACAAGCTAGAAAAAGAATACCATTATCAATAGAAGTTAAAAGACGTAAGAATGAATTAAAAACTGTGTATACTTACATGGAACAAGCACACAGCCATAGTTTAAGTAAGGGTGGAGAACCAGTAGTATTTTATAGATCAGATCATAGACCTTGGGTTGTAATGATAGGAGTAGAACACTACATGGATTTATTAAAAGATTGGAAAATAAATGGAAATTAAGAAGATGAAAATATGGGCAATGACAGAAGGTCCATATCACTATACAGATTTACCACCTGAAGATATTGAAGAGTATCCTCACATAGGTGAACTAGAATGGTTTGCTGTTTGTAAAGTAGAAGTAGATGGCAAGCTTATAGATCATGAGTTCTTCTTTGAAACTCTTGATCAAGTATATCAATGGAAGAACTATTTTGACAACAACATGGAGGCATTAGAAATAGATATGAGGGACAGTAATTATACAGGACTTTTATCATGAGTAAAACAGCAGTAGTATACACATGCGCTCATGCAGATCCAGAGGTATCTAATGAGAGATTTACTTGGTTAGGTGAAATGATATATGATATTAAACCTGACTATGTAATTGATCTTGGAGATGGAGCAGACATGAGATCACTAAACAGTTACGATACAAAGTACCCTACTGCAATAGCATCACAAAACTATGAAAAAGATATTAATAGTTATAACGATTCTCAAGAACGCATCAGATATAAGTTTAAAAAGATGAAGAGAAAAAGACCTGCTTTCTTTGGAGCAGAGGGTAATCATGAGCATAGAATAAAAAAGGCTGTGGGTTTTGATCCTAGATTAGAGGGTTTAAAATACGGTATTAGTTTTAGTCACCTCCAAACTAAAACTTGGTTTGATGAATACTATGAATATAGAAACTCAGCACCAGATGTATTTACAAAAGATGGTGTATCTTATGCACACTACATAGCAACTGGCGCATACGGTACTGCTATGTCAGGTGAACACCATGCTTATAGTTTGATTAAGAAAAGACATTCTTCTACTACTGTAGGACACAGTCACAGAAGGCATCTTTACTTTAAAGATGATGCATTTCCTAGCCCATCTATAGGATTAGTAGCAGGTTGTTTTAAAGGTGGTCAAGAGGGGTGGGCAGGACAAGCTAATTTAGAATGGTGGAAAGGCGTAGTAATTAAAAGAAACATAAGTAATGGTGCATACGATCCAGAATTTGTTTCATTAGAAAGATTAAAAGCTGAATATGGCAGTTGACATTTAATAATATTTAAGTATAACTAGGGGTTCTTGTTATGAAGTATGAAGTTGTAATAAACATAAACGTAGATGATGACTCTAACATGTTAGAAGTAGGGGACACATCTAATATAGATACTATTACTAGTATAATAGAGTCTGCTCTTTATGATGTGGATGACCTAGAGATTGAAGATATAGACGTAGTAAGGAGAAGAGATTGAAAGTTAAAACATATGGCGAAGAAGTAGAAAAATTAATTATTACATCAGGTGATTTTAGATTAGTAGAAAATACACTAGGTTTAGTTGGAGAAGCAGGAGAGGTAGCAGAAAAAATTAAAAAGTATTTTAGAGATGAAGATTATTCACAAGAAGATATTGTTAAAGAGCTTGGTGATGTTTTGTTTTACATTACTGCTTTGGCTAACCATATAGGTTCTGATTTACAAACTGTAATGAATACAAATATTAGTAAACTACAAGATAGATTAAACAGAAATAAAATACAAGGGTCAGGAGATAATAGATGAGTAATGCACTACCAACAGATTACCAAAACTTTATTGCAACATCAAGATATGCACGTTGGCTAGATGACGAGGGTAGAAGAGAAACGTGGAGTGAAACTGTTACTAGGTATGTAGATTACATGGCTGAAAAAGTTGGCCTAAATGACAAAGATAGTAACGACATATGGGCAGCTATACACAACCTAGATGTTATGCCATCTATGAGAGCTTTAATGACTGCAGGTAAAGCTTTAGATAGAGATAATACAGCAGGTTATAACTGTAGTTATTTACCAGTAGATGATATAAAAGCTTTTGATGAAGCTATGTACATACTACTATGTGGCACTGGTGTAGGATTCTCAGTTGAAAGACAGTATGTAGATAAGCTACCAGAAGTACCTGAAGTATTGTCTGAAAGTCAAACTACTATTGTCGTTAGAGACAGTAAAGAAGGTTGGGCAAGAGCATTCCGTATGCTTATTGCATTACTGTATGCAGGTGAAATACCAAGCTATGATGTTAGTTTAATTAGACCTGCAGGCGCTAGACTAAAAACATTTGGTGGTAGAGCATCAGGTCCTGCTCCACTTGTAGATCTGTTTAAGTTTACTATTAATATGTTTAAAGAAGCAAAAGGTAGAAAGCTATCTAGCTATGATTGTCACAGTATCATGTGTAAAGTTGGTGAGATTGTAGTAGTAGGTGGTGTTAGAAGATCAGCCATGATTAGTTTATCTAACCTATCTGATATTAGAATGCGTCATGCTAAGACTGGTCAATGGTGGGAGACTGCACCACACATGGCATTGTCTAATAATTCTGTGGTCTATACAGATAAACCTGACTCTGAAACATTCTTACGAGAGTGGACTTCACTAGTAGAATCTAAGTCAGGTGAAAGAGGTATCTTTAATAGAGTATCTGCTAAGAAACAAGCTGCAAAAAATGAAAGACGAGATCCTAACTATGACTTTGGTACTAACCCTTGTAGTGAAATAATACTAAGACCTTATCAATTCTGTAACTTAACAGAGGTGGTGGTAAAAGAGGGTGATAGGGACAAAGATATAGAAAATAAAATTAGACTTGCTACTATATTAGGAACAGCTCAAGCTACACTTACAGACTTTCCATACCTAAGAAAAATATGGAGAAACAATACTGAAGAAGAAAGACTTCTTGGTGTAAGTCTAACAGGTATTATGGATAACATACATACTAATTGTAACCTAGTTGATATGGATAAAAGACTACCAAGATTTAAACAAGTAGCTATTGATACTAATAAAAAGTATGCTAAAGAGTTTGGTATACAAGAAAGCACTGCTATCACTTGTGTTAAACCTAGTGGTACAGTATCACAATTGTGTGATTCAGCTAGTGGTATTCATGCCAGACATTCTAAGTATTATATAAGAACAGTGCGTGGTGATAACAAAGATCCATTAACAAAGTTTATGATAGATCAAGGTGTACCTAGTGAACCATGTGTAATGAAACCTGATACTACTACAGTATTTAGCTTTCCTATGAAATCACCTAAAGGTTCTAGAGTAAGAGATGAACTATCTGCCATAGATCAGTTAAACATCTGGTTAATATATCAAGAGCATTGGTGTGAGCATAAACCATCTATTACTGTTACTGTTAAAGAAAACGAGTGGCTAGACGTAGGTGCATTTGTATTCAAGCACTTTGACAAAATGTCAGGTGTGTCTTTCTTACCACACTCTGATCATGTTTATCAGCAAGCACCTTATCAAGAGTGTACAAAAGATGAATATGATGATATGCTTTCTAAAATGAATACTAGAATTAATTGGTCTAAGTTAAGAGAGTATGAGATGAGTGATACCACATCAGGCAGTCAAACTATGGCTTGTAGTGGTGACTCATGTGAGATTGTAGATATAGGAGTGTAATATGGTTACAATACATGCTAAAGATACTTGTTCTATGTGTGGTAATTATTTAGATGATGATCTAAACTGCCCTGAATGTGAGATCTGCAATCCTACAATGGGTGGTTATCTTGATGATAAAGGTGGTGAAATATTTACAGGAGAATATGGAGTTATGAAAAACGATCCAGTCAATAATCCTAAGCATTATAACAGAGGTAATTTAGAATGTATTGAAGCTATAGAAGCTATGACAGAAAAAATGTCTGGCGATATAGCACCACATGCTGCAAATGTATTAAAGTATTTGTGGAGATGTGAGTATAAGAATGGTCTTCAAGACGTTGATAAAGCAATATGGTATTTAAATAGATTAAAAAGCAGGTGGTTAGAAAGAGATGACATCAAAGAGAATCCCGTGGAAAAATTTAGAACAAGAAGCTAAAAATTTTCGTAGACTAAGACTAGTAAAACCTACTAAAAAAGCAAAACCCTTAACAACTAGACGTTATCTTGCAGGACAAGCAATGTCAGGTCTAATTGCTAAGGGTAAAACAAATAAAGTAGAAGTAGCTAAAGAAGCTTATGAGTGGGCAGATAGTTTATTGGATGAAGAATACTAGTTCATATTAAATTCGTTGTAGAATATTTCATCATAAATATCTACAAGAGATTGTATCTTTAATAAGATACCTAGTGAATCTTTTTTATCTAGTACATCATCAAGTTTATCTACACCATCTATATTAAGGAAGTCTATAACATTTTGGACTTCCTTTTTATTTTTGTTAGATAATAGTCTTATAAGACTAATAGATTTAGGCATACCATCATCTACTACTTTTAATACATCTTGTTTAACAGCTTCAGATATTTCCTTAATTACAAATTCTTTATTTTTCTGATCCATTTTAAAGTAGTTAGGATATTTTTTTAATGCCTCTACTGCTCTAGATTCAAAAAAAGGTTGTGCAATAGAGTTCATTTTATTTTGCACAGTATTAGGAGCATCCACTTTATATATGTCCCAATACTTCATACCTGCAGCATTTGCTATCTGTTCCATTATATTAGGTTCTTCTAAAGTTCTAATACCTAAAATTAATTTTCCAATATCAGGGTTAAAGTATTTACCTTTGAATGGTGTTGCTTTTTGAGGTAAGTCTTTCGCCAAATTATCTTTAGAAAATAAAGTTGGAATATTATTAATATATTTAATTATTTCATTTTGAAGTTTAGCACCTTCTCTTAAATTAGGATTTAAATTTTGATCCGTAACTATACCTGCAATCTGATTAATAGGTTCAAGATGTCTAGTAAAACCTTGAGCAACTGTTGAATATGCACCACCTAAAACATCCAGAAGTGGTTTAGGATTACCTTGGGTTAATTCTCTAGCGAAATATAACAAAGACTGACTTGCATAATCTAAGTCTCTTACTGCTTGACCACCCAACTGTAAAGCTAGTTCATCAAAAAGATCTTGAGGTACATTCTGTAATCTAAAATCTTTTATGTCATTACTATTACCCATACCATGAGCAACCATTTGAGACATTAATCTTATAGTAGATATAGGCCAATCATAAGTTCTATCCTCTATAGATCCATCATCTTTTCTGTCTGCATTAAATCCTAAACCCTGTGATATTCTATCTTTAGCTGCAGGTATTCCTAATGCTATAGCACTTAGACCAACAACAGCTTTACCCATAGACTCGGTTACAGTAGAATCAGCTAAGTCTGCAGTCTGACCAGTTATTTCTCTATGCATTGTTCTTAACATATTTAATCCAGTATAGTCAGCCATAGTTGCAATAGTAGTATTTAAAAAACTTCCGAAAGGAACAACAAAACCCAAGCTACCTTGAAATACATTATCAGCTGTGTTAGTTAAATTTTCTATTGTTTTAGCCATGGCTCTGAAACCTTTTTTAGTTGGCAGAGTTGACCAGTTTACTGAGGCTGTTTCTCTTAGAGTTCTAAATACTGCTCTATCTAAAACCTCTTCTTTAAATTTACTACTAGCCATTTCAATACCCACATCAGGTCTGGCAAAAAAAGTAGCAGGAGTTACACCATATACACTCATTATTCTTTGATTTAAATTAGTGCCAAATGACCAACGCTTAGTTAGATCATCTTGCAGTCTAACTAAAGTTATTGTTTGAACACCTTTAGTATAAGCATCTAACACTTTACCTGTGGCACTAGTGATAATATCACCTTTATCTAAATTAAAATGTTCAAATGATTCTCTTACACCACCGTCTCCAGTTACGTCTCTAAATAATCTTTCTTTTACTTTAGGGTCAAGATCAAATATCATCTCTGCATATTCCATAGGTATGTCTGGAGATACTACATCAAAACCTCTTCTAATAGAACCAAATATATTACCATAACCTTGATTAAAATATTGTTCAGCTGCTTTAAAATCATTCAAACCATACTTATAAAATGCACCCTGTGAATAATTTAACGCACCTGTAACTATATCAGCAATATTATTAATACTAACCATTGCTGTAAAACCTTTTAAGTTTGCACCTGTTGTAGATAAGTGTGATGTTAAAAGTCTTTTATAAGTAGATAAGAAAAACTGTCTTCTTTCTGGAGAGTCTTCTTTATCTACAATACCTGCTGCCATATCAATAGCGTCTTTAATACTTAAACCTGCTTTCTGCAATCTCCCTAATTCAGATGGAAGCCACAAAGCCTCACCTGCTTTAGATACAGAGTCAGCAAATGTTAATCCCAACGCTGATGCAGTTACATCATCTCTATTAGTAATTACTTTTAATACAGCTCTACCATCTTGATCTGTTATAACATCACCAGTTTTACGATCTCTTAATACATCTGCAAATTCTATTTTGTATCCAGTTTTATCTTCAAACTGTTTAACAATTTCTTTAGCTTTACCCCTAGGTAAAAATTCTGTAATAGCATTAGCATAGACTCCAGTTATAGTTCCGTATCTTTCTATCATAGCAGGATGAGCTACAAAACCTGCCTCTTGTAATGCTTGAAAAAATCCTTTAGTCCCATTTTCAGGATCTCCTAACCAGAAGTATTGATAGAATGCATTAAGAGCTTCTGAATCACTCAACCTACCAATTTTAATATTTTTCTTTTTTGCTTTTTGTTTTATCTCAGGCCACAATAAAAAGTTTTTAGTGTCCCCTTTTATTAAACCAAAATTTTCATCAATAGATTTAATAATACTATCTTTGTTTTCAGATACAGAAGCTTTAAGTATGTTTTCAGCTTCTTGTGCATTTAATTTTGCAAAGTTTTCTTCAAATGTTTTATAAGATAAGAATGTATTTTTAAGTGGGCCTCTTCTAAATTCTTTAACACTTGCACCTAGTGAAGCTAGTGTTGGTATTACGACCATAGCACCTGCAAAAGTTAAAGCAGTCTGAGCTGCATTATATTCATCTTGAACACCAACATTTATTAGTTGCATCTGATAACCAACGTCTGCTCCTGCACCTATTGTAGCATCGACAAATGCTAAAGGTAATGTTTTAAGAGTAGTTGTACCAATTTGTTTTAAAGCAAACTGTTTAGTAGCACCATTTTTAACTGCCTCTTTGTAAGCAGATAACATTAATTTTCTTGCAGTTTGAGCTGTAGTTTTAGTTGCACCAAAAGTTAGTAGTTTTCCAAAACCTAATCCTAATAACGTGGTAGGATCATACACAGCTGCTTTTGTATAATCAAATATAGCATCTCCCATTTCAGAAAGAGTTCCATCTCCAACTATAGCATTAGTCATACCATCATCAAATAATTTATATGCTGCACCTAGCTGTACTTTAACATCATTAGGAGCGTTAATACCATAAGCCAACTCATTACCAGTTGTTACTGTTTGACCACCTGAAAAAGATCTCATCCAGTTTTGCCAGATTTCAAATACTTTTTCATCAGACATACTTCTATAGTCTCTACCACTAAATCCACCAAAGTTTCCCCCTGCTAAACCTACAGCAGTTCTTCTTGCTTTAGTTAGCACACCACCGGGCATGTACCTAGCTTCTAAACTAGATCTTACTACATCCATTAATCTTGGATCAGCAAGAATTTTTTCTTTAGTTAATTTATACTTACCTCCATACTCTTCAAAGATTTTATCTAAGTCAACGTATGTTTGTTTATCAATTCCAACAGGAACTTCTACAGGCATTTCTTGAGGTATAATATTATCATTAATACTATAACCACTATTATTACCAATATTTTCAGATATACTATAACCTGAACCTGTATTTAAATTTTCTGAAATACTATATGGCATTACTGTACTATGTAATCTTGTAACAATATATCATTTGTATATGGATCAAATAAAATAAATTCATCACCAACCCTTAAAATTTTTCTTTGTATTAAAACCTTTAAAAAATCTTGTGGGTCTTGACCCGGTTGTAAATTTGCAGGTACTCTAACTGGAGGAGCATCCTCAGATAAACTAATTAATTCTTGTATAGGAGCTAACTCTTCGTAACTTCCGTAATTTTTTAACATGTCTTGTAAAAAAGATCCACCATAAATAACAGCTAATTCTCCAAACCTGTCTTTTTTAAATTCATTTATAGCTGATGTTATACTTTTATTTCTTTCTACATACCAATTTTTTTCATTTTCTTGAGCAGGTGATAGATTAGTTCCCTGTTCTGTTAAAGCTGTAAATTTTGCAAGTTCTCGTCTAACAAGTCCTTGTTCTTGTAATGCTCTATTATAGGGAGTTGATAAAGCTGATTTTATAAAACCCGGTATTTTAGATGGATCTGGAGTTTCTATTAACACTCTTTCAGGAAAAACAACTGCACCACTAGCCAACTGTTCTTCTTGAAGTATTGTTTTATATAAAGTATCAAGTTCTCTCCCTACGTATTTTTCAATAGCAGGTATGTTTAATTTACCACTTGTAGTAGCTTGTTTAAATATTGCATCTTCTAAGATACTACCTATTTCTGTAGTAGCAATTTCTTTAGTCATCTCAGTGCTTTTTTTATCAGCGTACTGTTTACGTAAATCATTCATAGTTCTCTGAAGTCTTTCAAAACTAGTAGGATCTATTGCTAATCTTGCCACAGCATCAGGACTCATACCAAAATTTTCTATTAAATCGTCAGCTATTGCTAAATTTTTAGTAGAAATATTAGGAGTCCCTAAGTAAGATTTTGTTATTCCCTCATTAGTTTTCTCTAAGTTATCAGTGTCTGTCACTACATTTTTCATACTTACAGGAGATGAACCAAATATTCTACGTAAACCTATACCACCAGTTTTAGAATAGATGTCCATAATAGCTTGTTCTCTAGCATCTCTTCTTGCTCTTGTTTTATCTATGTAGTTTCTTAAACCTACTGCTGTCAATTTAACCATCTTATGTCCTCGCCATTAATCCTTTAGGTTCGTTTGATGCCTCTAGTACAGGGTTTTCTTCAACAGGCATGTCAGGATCTACAACCCTACCTTTAGGTTCTACCTCTGGTACATTTTGCATTCTTATGTTACCACGCTCATCAAAAAAATCCATACCCTCTTGTTTAGTTAATCCTGCTTCTTCATCATAATCAAAATCTCTTTGTCTTTGAGCTAAAAACTTTCTTGCTAGTATTTCAGTTCTAGCCTCAGAAAGTTTTCTATCTTGTTCTTCGTCTTCGAAACCCTCATCATAATCTATATCCATTGCATCAGCATAACCTTTTATATATTCATGTATTACAGGAGCAATAGATAAACTAATATCTATAGAGTGTATACCATCAAGCACAGCTTTTCTAGCAACACCCTCAACTAATGTTGATAAATCTACACCCAATTCTAAGAAAAACATCAACTCTTCTACAGCTTTAGGATCATCTAACTGCTCTAAATGATAATCAATAGCTTCTAAAGGATCAGAAATTTGTGGTGGTCTTTCGTATGGCGCACTCTTTGGGGGTGTTGTTAAAGACTGACCCGGTATTGCTCTATTAAACTGCATCTACTATTCCTCTCTATTTCTTGCACTAAACTCTGAATAATAGTTATTGGCAAGTTTTTTTCTTCTTTCTAATCTTTTAGTTTTAGATCTTAAGTACCTATTCTCAAACATTACTGTTAATTCATCAACACTTTTTGAGGGATCATTAAAGCTATCAAAACCTTTCCAATTAACAAAACCATGTGTCCTATCATTATTTAACTCATAAATTAAAAAGTCTCTGCTTGCTTCATAACTCTTAGGATCTAAATTATTTTCTTCTGTAAATTTTCTAAATTCATTTCTTCTGGTTGCAGTCCACTGTGCATCACCCTCACCACCAACTGAAACACCTTCTTCATAAAATTTAGTAAATCCTTTAGATTCATGATCTAGATTACCAATAATAGCACTTATTTGTTTTGTAGATAAATTAGGAAATTCTTTTTGTAAATCTTCATAATATCTATTAGGTCTTTCTCCACTATCTTTTATGTTAGAGGTTTTAATTAACTCTGAGTCCTGACCAGAACTAGTTCCAACTGAACCCTTCTTCATTTTACTCATTAATTCTTTTGTGTATTTTTCTTTTAAATTTTTATTACGTTCTCTAATATCCATAAATCTTTCATATATAGCTATGTTTGTAGGTATACTAGCTATTTGACCTTCAGGACTTGCATATTGCTTACTACCTAAACCACT
>LULO01000300.1_pt1 | contig 34297 bp, 41 predicted proteins | sample 728121 | NCBI WGS metagenome assembly LULO01 (sample SAMN03860287, study PRJNA289734) | marine metagenome | biome: seawater column; feature: ocean; material: water; isolation source: Red Sea water column Station 149 - depth 50m | place: Saudi Arabia: Red Sea | collected 2011-10-15 | depth 50 m | reverse complement strand
GTCATATGTCAGATGAAGGATTCAATGATTTTTATATTGGGGATATTTCCAAATCTATAGTTGAAACATTGAAGATTGAAGGTGGGCATGCTACGCAAGATGATTTCAATGGATATGACTTAATTGAAGAAAATAAGTTTGAATATCAATACAAAAATTTAATATTAACAGGGCATTCTGGTCCATCAATTGGTGGCTTAATGGTACTTAAGTACTTGAATGCATTATCTGTAGAATCCCAGAATATTGAAGAAACTCTTAAAAATGTTTATTTGGATAGAAAAAGTAAATATGAGTTTTTTGGTGGTAGGGGTGACCTAATCAATAATGAAATATCAAAAATTACACCGTCTTCATCTACAATACAGGTAAACACATCTGATAAAAATAATTTTCATTTTTCAATAACCTTTTCAAGTGGTTATGGATCTGGTGTTTTATGTAAAAATACGGGTATGTATTTCAATAACTCTTTAGGAGAAATTGAACTAAATCCCCAAGGTTTTCTTGGAGACACTAAGGGAGATAGATTGATATCGAACATGAGCCCATTAATTATTGAATCAAATGAGGGTGTCAGTACTATTGGTTCTCCTGGAGCTGACAGAATAAGCTCAGCTATTGCTCAAGTTTTAACAAATTACACAAATGGCAACACATGGAAAGATTCAATTGATATGCCTAGATTTCATGTAAATGCTGATGGAGGAGTAAGAGCAGAACCAGGATATGACAACATCAATGAAAATACAACAATAACTGACTCATTTGATATGTATTTTGGCGGTGTTTGTGTAACTGGTATTTATGACAACATTTTTAGCTATGGAGATAAAAGAAGAGGAAATACTTCCTGGAAATGTTAGAAAAACTACCTCATAAAAATCTTTTTTATTTTGGTTTTATTGTTGTATTTATATTTATAGGTCTTTCATATTGGCAATTAACGAGGTATCAAGAAGACAAACAGATAATTGACTCGATTGACTCAAAAGAAAATATAAATGAAATAACCGTGTCAGATCTATATGATGCAAATAATAAATATGAAGAATTTACGAAGGTTCAATTAACTGAAAATATTGAGGATATAGAACTGGCAAGAACTTGGTACTTAAGATCACGTGTCCATAATGGAGAGAATGGATATCACCTTATTAGCTTGTATAGGACAAATTTAGAAGAATATTTTTTAATTAATAATGGATGGGTTCCTTTAAATAAAAATGCAAATAAGACATTTTTATACAAGAATCCATTTTTTAGAGGAAGATTATTAAATTACGATATTCAGGGTGTTGGACAAGATGATATACCTGATTCGGAGTATTTATTTCGAATAGATAAATCATTTATAGAAAGTGAAACAGGAGTTAATCTTCCTGAATTCTATATTGTCTTAATTGATGATTGTGGAAGTGGGGTAGAGTGTATAAATTTAGAAGAACCATATGATGCTCCACATTTAAGTTACGCATTTCAATGGGCATTTTTTGCATTGTGTCTGACAATTGTTGTTCTAAGGAGAAATAATTTAATTACATGGAAAAAATAAATTTAAACAACATTTCTTTATCTTATGAAACAAAGGGTCAGGGGAGTGATGTCTTATTACTTCATGGATTTCCATCCAGTATGTACATGTGGAATGAAATAAAAAAAGAATTAATAGATAATGGTTACAGGGTTACAATCGTAGAACAAAGGGGATATCCGTTATCAAGATTAGATAGTTTTGATGTGCTTTCTTTTAACATTGAAGAGCTTTCAAAAGATATTGAAGAGTTAATAGTAAAACTGAACCTTGATCAAAACTTAACAATTGTCGGGCATGATTGGGGATCTATAGTTGCATGGGCAGTAACATCACGTGAAAATATTAATATAAAGAAAGTAGTTTCTATATGTGGTGGAACTGAATTTCCTATATCGGCTGTATACAGTAATTTAACTTACAAAGAAAAACCTCATTACATATCATCATTTCAAAATGTTAAAGAGTCTGCAAATATTATTGATAATAATCTAGAGTCTTTCTTTAGATCTGCATATAGAAGGAATAACCAAATAGGAGAGAACGTAGACCTTTCACTAGAAAACGTATTTATAAATTACATGTCAGAAAGTTGTGTCATGAATGAAAATGAAATTATCGACTTAATTCAACACTTTGATGAATCTTCACTCGATCAACCAATTGCATGGTATGCGAATATAGATTTAAACTCAGAACTAAGCTCAACTTGGAGAAAAGAAGTAAATACTCCTGTACATTTTATATTTGGTGAAGTTGATGCTGCTGTAAAATTAAATGACAAAATGCTAGAAAGACTTATGTCAAGTGGAACAAATGTTAAGATTACAGAGATACCCGGTGCAGGACATTGGCTACCAATTACCCACAGGGAGAGTGTTTTAAAGGAAATATATGTTTAAATTAGTAATATCTATTTGTCCTATAATATATATTATGTTGCGTTATGGATAAAGCTGTATTGCATGATCATTTAGACGGTGGATTAAGGGCATCAACCGCTAAAGAACTTGCAATTAAGGACAATTATCTACCACTAATTAATGTTGATGATATTGAAAGTTTTTTTAACAGAGAATCATCAGAATCTCTTGAAGAGTATCTTGAAGCCTTTATTCATACAACAGCTTTAATGAATAGTTTTGAAAATCTTGAAAGAATTGCCTTTGAAGCAGCAGAAGATATGTATAACGACGGAATTACACATTATGAAAGCAGATACGCTCCCCTTTATTCGGTTAACAGCTCATTAACGGCTGAAGATGTAATTGATGCTATTAATTCTGGTTTTAAACAGGCTGAGGAGTTGTATGGTATAAAATCTGGTCTAATTTTGTGTGGAATGAGAAATGATTTAAATAACGTTAAACAAGTTTCTGAAATTGCCATTGATTACAAAGACAAAATCATTGGTTTTGATATTGCTGGACCTGAATTAAATTTTCTACCTTCATTATTTAGTAATGAATTCAATAAATTGGTTGAAAACAACGTAAATTTAACGATACATGCTGGTGAAGGTGATGGAGTTAATTCTATTCAAGAAGCATTAGATAATGGTGCAAAAAGGATTGGCCATGGTGTAAGAATAATTGAAGATATTGACCTGGAAACAGGCTTATTTGGACCTACAGCAACATATATTCATGAAAATAATATTCCACTAGAAATTTGTATTACCTCAAACATACACACAAATATGTACTCTGACTATAAAGATCATCCAGTAAAAAATTTATTAGAACTAAACTTTCCTATTACGATTAATACCGATAATAGACTTATGAGCAACACAAATATATCAAAAGAAATTACTATTCTAGAAAATTTAGATATAAAAAATGCAAATAAACTATTAGAAGAATCAGCTAGCTATAGTTTCTTGAATAATTTCTGAATTATTCTTACTAAGTATATTGTAAAAATCTTCTTCGTTAAAAAGCTTGAAGTTAAGATTTGGATAAAGTTTACGTGCCATTTTTAACTTTTTTCGTTTTTTTGTAATAAGATTTTGATTCATTGTCGTGATCTCAACAAACAAATTGAGCGTAGGTAAGTAAAAATCAGGTGTAAACATTTTTTTTATTGACCCACTACCCCACTCCAAAGGAAAGCTAACAGGCTCATATATCCATTCAATGTCAAATAAATCTAAGTGTTCTGAAAATGTTTTTTCGGATGGATGAGCAAATTTCATGCATTCGTTACAGAAATTTTATCTGGATAAAGAGAATGAATTTCTGCTTCCGTTTCAGTGTGAATTGGCCCCAGTGAAATACCAAAGACTGCTTGTCCCTGTTTAATTAAATCTAACATTTCATTATTGTTTGTTATTACATATATTGATTTACCATCAGAAAAAATTGAGACGTCTGATATGTTAATATTTTTCCCTAAAATTTGCTTAACATTTTTAAGAGCAATTCTTATTTTTTGTAGACTAACTCCAGCCTCTCTCAATTTGTTCACTAACTTAATTTTTATAATATCCTGAAATGAATAAATTCTATGATATCCAGATCCTTTTATATTTCTTATTGAAGCATCAACTAGTGATGTTGTTGTCCAATGATCAAGTTGTCTATATGATATACCTGTAATATTACAAACTTCTGGACCTGTGTAACCCTGTTGCATAAGGTTAATTTACTAGCAAAAAATATATAATCAAGGTTTTATGCAAAATCCTCTGGATTTATATTTTCAATAAAACTTTTAAATTCCTCAATTTCATTGGCTTTATCGTGTATTAAATCAATTGAATTGTTTAAAAAAAGATCTTCATTAACAGAAATAGTAGTATTTGCTCTTAATGCAAGAGCTATTGCGTCACTTGGTCTAGCTGATAACGAAACCTTACCTTGGTCTCCAAGAATTATAATTTCTGCATTCTTGTGCGTAAGCAATTGATACTGCTTCAATAGTACCTATCCAGATAGGTAAAACTTTCTGGCTGTTAGGGTCAAGTAAAAGCATAATTGGTGTCTCAGTGTTCTCCTCTAATCTGATGCTGTTTACTTCAACATTAATATTCTTTTTCATAATTTAAGAATAGATAAGTTCATAATAATTTAAAAAACAATATGTGTAATTTATCAATTATTATTTGCAAAATTAGAAAAAAAGCGTGTTAAATTAAATTCCCATTTAACTGAATTAATAGAGTCAGAAAGTTTAACATTATATAAATCCTCATTCATAATGTAGTTGAATTTTGTTTCACTAAATTCATTTAACAAAATTTTTGTCATTTTAAATCTGTTTCCAAACACGTACCAAGGTGTAGTAGATTTGATTGTCAATGTATCTGAGCTATTTCGTATTTTATATATATCGATATTCGTATCAATAACAACATTATTAACATAAGTGTCAATTGAAGCAGTATAAAGATTCTGTGTATCGATAAAGTGATTGTCTTTTTTTTCGTTTACGAAAGACTTGTTTACAATTGTTAAAATATTTCTGTCATTTGATTGATTTAAACCAATAAAAGTTAGACCCGCATTGTTAGTCCATCCTGTCTTTAAGCCATAAAAATTACGGTCGATTAATTTGTTTGTGTTTAGATATACCTTATCTTCACCTTCAATATTTGATATAAAACTTTGTCTCATAATTATCGATAACAATTCATAATTGTTGATAACTTCTTTTGAAAGGATTAATAGATCATTTAAAGTTGTAAAATGACCTTCTTGATCTAAGCCATCAGGATTTTTAAAATTAGTATTATTCATTCCCAATTCCTGAGCTTTTTTATTCATTAAATTAGAAAAGTCGTCGGTGTTTTCAGTAAATAGTTCAACAACAGCAAAACATGCGTCGTTTGCTGAATAAATAAGGATGAACTCTAATAAACTTTCAACTGTCATTTTTTGGCCAGACTTAAGATAAGCTACTTTTCCTTCATACATGTAATCAGATGGTAAAGAAATTTCAATATAATCACTCAAGTTGTAGTTTTCTATAAGAATCAATGAAGTCATCAATTTAGTGAGTGAAGCTGGAGCAATAATTTCATTTATATTTCTGAAATACATAAGTTGATCATTGTCGAGATCATAAGATAGATAATATTCAGTAGTTAATAATTCTTCATCAACTTCAGATGCATATGCAATATTTGTAGATAATATAATTGAAAATAAATAGAACGCTATAAATCTTCTAATATGTAGCTCCCAATAATATCAGAAAATTTATCAATAGCGATTTTAATTTCTTCAGGATCATTGTCAGTAATTTGAAAATATGTTTCAAAAAAGCCTACTCCCCTATCTGACATTGATTTAATAACAGAGAGATTTTTAACTCCAAGACCAAGTGAGAATAGGTAAGCAAGTGATGAAAACCTATCTACGTCTTGTTGAGAGTAAATATTTTTGTTTTGTTCATATTTATAATCGACTAGTTCATCAAAATCTTTTTCATTCAATCCTGCCTTTTTTAAAGCATCGTGTTTGGAATATTCTCTAATTACAATTTTTGAGTTTGATGAGTTAGAACTTAATAATTGTGGATTATTCTTTATAGCTTTCAACGAATAAAATTGATTTTCTTGTAAATCTAAGATTTTCTTAATTCGTTGTACGTCCTTTTCAGTAAAAGATCTTGTTCCACCTTTTGATCTTTTTGGTTTTAATAAACCCTCTTTTTCTAAAAACCTTATCCGTGAAATAGTAACTGATGGATATTCTTTTTTTATCAACTTTACAGTATCACCAATATTCATTTTTTATCAACTTTTGTAATAATTAAGTTAAATTTTCCTATTTGAATTCTAAAACCTGACTTTAAAACAGATTCTTCAGTTAATTCACCATTTACAAATATACCATTTGTGGATTTTTCATCTGTAATCGTCACAATCTCATCATCGACACTTATAAAAGCATGATTTCGAGAAACTGTTATGTCATCAAGAATTATTTCCTTTGTCTCAAGTCTTCCTATTTTGTGTATTCCGTTTGTTAGAAGCCATGATGAGGATTTTGTATCTTCATTTAATAAAGATAATATGTATTTAGCTTCTTGGTTTATAAATATAGAGTCTTCAAATGGAATTGTGTCATTATTCATTTTTTTATAAATATCTTATAGAAATATTCTAGCGCTACAAAATAGTAAAAAATTAATGAAATTAACCCAAAATATGGAAAAAATATGTATTCATACCCACTATTTATAACAAAAAAACAAATAGAGAAAAAAATAAGTACAGTCCCAAATTTCCCAAAATTAGAAACTTTTAATGTTTTTGTTTTAGTAAGAACGTTAAGGGAACCTAATATAACTAGCGTTTCTCTAATCAATATTCCATAAAAAAACCAATCTGGAAATATATCAGTCAACCAAAATAGCAATAACAAAAAAACAATCCTATCACATACAGGATCAAGTATTGTTCCAAGTCTACTAACTTGATTAAATTTTCTAGCAACAATTCCATCAATTGAATCAGAGATTCCTATAAGAGCAATTATGAAAACTAAATAATAAGTTTGAAAAGTATCAAATGAATGTCGATTAAATAAATATAATGACAAAAATAATCTAGAAAGTGTAATTAGATTTGGTAAAAGAAATAAATCTTTAGGACTCAATAAAATATTCTTTCGTATCATGAGTAGCAACAAAATGTTCGTTCCCTATGTCAATCATTTTTTTATCAGGATTTTTTGAAATAATTTGATCTAGTTCATCATAATTTATTTGATATCTTTCTCGTTTGTAACTTGGATCAGGAATTGGTATGGATGAAATAAGTCGCTTTGTATATGGATGTATTGGATTTTGTAGTAGCTCTTCAGTGTCTGCAATTTCAACAATTTTACCATTAAACATTACTGCTATTCTATTACACATATAACGTGCCACGGCAAGATCATGAGTTATGTAAAGATAAGATACATCAAGATCTTTTGCAAGGTTTAACATTAGGTCCATTATCGAAATTCTAATTGATACATCTAACATTGAAGTTGGTTCATCACAAATTACAAATTTTGGTTTCATAATTAATGTTCTTGCAATAGACACTCTTTGACGTTGTCCACCTGAAATTTCATGTGGATATCGAGAAAGATAATTTTCTGGTGGAGTTAGTCCAACTGTTCTCAAGATCTCAACAACTGCCTCTTCTCTGTCATTTAATGCACCAATGTTATGAATATCAAGAGGTTCTTTTATTATGTCTTTAATTGACCATCTTGGATTTAGTGATTCATAAGGATCCTGAAAAATCATTTGCATATTTCTTCTAAATATTTTTTTTCCGTCATCATCAATTTCGTCAATAGATTCCATTTTTTTTGTATCTGGATTGAGGAATTTTACTGTCCCAGATGTTTTTGGATCTAGTAAACATAAAGATCTTGCCGTTGTAGTTTTTCCACAACCACTTTGACCAACTAATCCTAAAGTTTCACCGGCTTTAATGTCAAAATCTAATCCATCAACAGCTTTAATGACCTTTTTATTTCTTGAAAAAATACCACTTGATACCTCAAAATGCTTTACAAGATCTCTTACTTCAATTAAGTTATTATTCATTTAGTTGTCTTTACCGATACTGCATATGTCTACAAAATGTTCAGGTGAAACTTCAATCAAACTCATATGTTGTTCTGGATTACATTTGGTTTCTCTATCTGGACATCTTGGTGCAAATGTACATCCGTCAATTTTATCAATTAAACTAGGAGGTTCTCCTTCTAAAGATTTAAGCTTCTTTTTTTCACCTTTGATAGAAGGTGTAGAATCAAGAAGTGCTCTAGTATAAGAATGTCTAGGTGACTTGAAAACTTCTTTTGTAGGTCCCATTTCTACTATGGATCCTGCATACATTACGGCAATTTTATCAGTCATTTCTGCAATAACTGCAATATCATGAGAGATATATATTAAACTCAAACCAAGCAAGTCTTGAACTTTTTTGATTTCATTTAAAATTTGATCCTGTATCACAACGTCTAGTGCTGTTGTTGGCTCATCGGCTATTACAAGTTTTGGATCACAAGATAAAGCCAGAGCAATTATTGCCCTTTGTTTCATTCCACCCGATAACTCATGAGGGAATCTATCAGCTACGGATGCATCTAAACCTACCATTGTAAATAATTCTTTTATTTTTAATGTGTTTTCTGATTTTGTACTTTCTGGACTGTGCTCTCTCATAGCTTCTCGAATCTGCTCACCAATTTTAACAACAGGATTCCAAGCGTTCATAGCACCCTGGAAGACAATACTTATTCCATCCCATCTTACTTTTCGCAAATCATTTTCAGACATTCCAACAAGTTCAATACCATCAAAAAGAATACTGCCATTTGAAATTCTCCCATTCTCGGCTTGTAATTGTAATAAAGACATTGCAACTGATGTTTTACCACATCCAGATTCTCCTACAATTCCAAATGACTCTCCTGCTTTTACATTGAATGATATATTTTTAACTGCATCAACATCCCCATCTAATGTCTCGTAGTGCATTGTAAGATTTTTTACTTCTAAAATATTCGTCATTTATCTTTTCCTTAATCTTGGATTGAATACTTCATCAAGACCCCTTCCAACTAAGTAGAATCCTCCTGTTAGAAAAGTAACAGATAAACCAGCAGGAAGTATTAGCCACCAGTATTTAAGGCCTGAAAAAATATATCCTTCAACTTGGGCAAGATAAATCATTAATCCCCAACTCATTTCAATATTCAATAATCCTAAAAATGATAATACTGATTCAGAAGCTATTGCCCCAGTGACACTGAAAACCATAAATAATAGTGCAAGAGGAGCAACGTTGGGTAACACATGAGAAAATAAAATTTTCATTTGTGAACCACCAGTAATTCTCGCTGAATCAACAAAGGGTTTAACTTTAACTTGTAAAGCTTGTGATTTTATTGTTATTACTGATCCACCAAGTCCGCCAATAGTTCCTAAAACTACAGCTAAATGCCATATTTTTAGCTCAGCAAAAGCTGATATTATAAATAATAATGGGAGTGTTGGAAGCATGAGGACAAGGTCAGATTGTCTCATTAAATAAGCATCTATTCTTCCACCAAAAAATGCTGCGATAGTTCCAAGAATTGTAGAAATTCCCACACCAAGAGTAGCGCTTAAAATACCTAATAAAAATGCTACTTGGCTACCCTCCATTATTTGTGAAAAAACATCCCTTCCAAGAGAATCTGTTCCAAGAATATGATCCCTTGAAGGTGGTGCTGGTTGAAGATTTAATTGTATTGTTTCACCTACTTCGCCATCTGCGTAAAAAAGTGTTTTTATATTAACCTCTTTTCTTCCTGGACAATCAGATCTTTTTTCATATTTTTCTGTTGGAAATTCTTTTGGACACTCAACAATAAGAAAATCTTGTGTTTGATCTACGTATCCAACAACTGGATGATATGTCCCTTCATCCCATATTCCAGTAATAAAAAGGATCGGTTGCAAAATAGTCAATAAAAAGAAAAAGGCAACAATATACAAACCAACCATGCCAAGTCTACTTTGTTTAAATAATTTCCAATTTTTTAATATTGCTGCTTTCCTAATAGACTTAGCAATTTCTTTTTCATTTTCTAAATTATTCATCTTAACCCTGAGATTGGATTCTTATTCTTGGATCCAGATAAGCATAGGAAATGTCTGCTATAAAATGTGCAATTAATGCAAACACTCCTATAAATGAAAAGGTTGCCATCGCAACAGGAATATCTTCATTCAATACACTATCAAGAATTAATTGTCCCATTCCGGGCCATGAGAAAATCGTTTCAGTAAGTACAGAGCCATCAATAATCGTAACTATTGTAAATATAAATGATGTCACAACTGGTAACAAGGCATTTCTAGCTGCATGTCTATCTCTAATCCTTCTTTGTGAAAGTCCTTTTGCTCTCGCAGTGAGGATATAATCATCTTTTAAAACTTCCATCATAGTTGTTCTGGTTAATAACGCGGTACCAGCAAAAGCAACAACAGTAACAGTAAATACTGGAAGTATCATATGATAAGCAATATCCATTGCATATAATTTTTTTGTTAATGCATCCCCTGTATTCCAAAAAATGAAACTTCCAATTATGTTTAAAATTAATCCTATAAATCTTAGGTTACGTTTGGTATTCAAAGATTCAATATTTCTTGTAAACATATATATGAGAAATTGGATAACTGAAACAATAACAACAAACTTTATCATCAGAACAAAAATAACATCACTATCAAATGGTGCGTCATACCATTTCTCTGGATAAAGGAACTTGCCAATTGGTAACCAGTCCATTTTGTAACCAAAAAACCACAACATCATTAACGCGAACCATGGATAAAAAACTGTATATGAAAATACAGATGTGATAGTAATCCAAGTTTCAGACTTTGAACCTCTTCTCCAAGCTAGAATTTTTCCAATTAAAAAACCTGTATAAAAAGACACAATATTAACCATTGCAAAAAGCATCAATGTACGTGGTAGTCTTTCAGCAATAAGCTCTATAGGGGTTTTAGGAAAATATTTATAGGAATAACCAAAATCTCCCTTGAAAAAATTAGTGATATATAACACCACTCTTTCTGATAAAGGTTTGTCAAGACCGTAGAGTGCTAACACTTGCTCATATGCTCCTGGAGGCAAGCCAGGATTTAACAACATATTTTGAAAAGCATTCCCTGGAATTGCATCAAATAGAAGATAAGATGTTACGAGAAACAGGAAAAATACAATGATTAATTGATAAACCCTTTTAAAAATATATTTATACATAAGTAATAATTATAAAATGGCGGACATCAATATGCCCGCCATTTTAAATATTGGTTGTTAACTTTGTTTCTTTACAGTGCTTGCACAACCAGTACATGCATCTGTAATTCCACCCAATACATCGGTAAATGGTAGTGATATGCTATCACTTCTATATACCTCTAAAACAGGTGGGTTGAATAATACTACGTATGGTAATTCATCATATAGTATTTTCTCCATTGCATTTGATGCAGCAACAGCCTCTGAAAGAGTTTTTGCGGCTTCAAATTGATTTGCGTATTCATCAAACTCAGCGTTGTTGAATCCTGGGGTGTTAAATCCACCATCGCAGGAGTCCTTATCTGATTTGAAAAATTCTACTGTATGGTCTGGGAAGATACCTGTTCCCCATCCAAGCATGTAGAAATGCCAATCTTTACATCCTTCGGCACTGAAAGCAATGTCAACAATAACACTGAATCCTGTTGGTCTTGCAGTTACGTCAAAACCTAATTGCCTAATGTAATCAGCTATGAACAGTGAGAATGTATTTCTCAATGGATCATAACCAGGACCTGGAGCATAAATCAACATATTTGACGGTGGAACTTCACCATTTGGACCTTTAATTCCAGTTGGTGGAATAGCTCTTGTTTCATTACCAGGGTGTTCTCCCCAGTCATCAGCTGTCCATCCAGCGTCTTGAAGAATTTGTACTGATTTTTCCCATCTACCTACTGAATCTAATTCCTTACATTCAGCCATTACACCTTCTGTTGGTGTTACCCAAGCAGTAAGTGCAGATGAAATCATACCATCCATACTTTCAACAGTTCCTTGAAGAACACTGTCAATAATAAATTCTTTGTCAATAATACAAGCTATTGCCTGTCTGAAAGCTTTGTCGCTTCCAGGGAAAATTCTTGTATTTGATGCAAAATATCTCATACCATTTGGATTGTTTACAAGTGTTTCAACCCCTGGTGTTGTAGCAAGCTGATTGAACGTATTTCTCTTGACACCTAATGGGTTAAGAACGAAATCAACTTCACCATCTTGGAATGCTAAATATGCAGCATCTTGATCACTATAAAGTGTGAACTCTACAGTACCAACAAAAGGACCTACAGAATATGAAAATGAATCTCCTGAAACATCACCAAATGTTGCATCAACAGCTGGGGCTTTACCATTATCCCATTTAATTCCAGTACCACCAGAATCATAAATGGTGTATTCGCCACCAGGAGCATACATTGAGTTAGTATCATAAGCCCAAGTATAAAAAGCACCTTGTTCAAGCTTGTCGTAAACAAATGCACTTGCGACAGGAGCACTTGAAGCATCAGCTGCAAGAAGTGTTTCTCTGTCAGTTGCAAAAGGTTCCCAGAAAGCTTTACTCAAAGCAGGTGCTTGTGCAGCACCATATTGCCATTTAGCAAGGCCTGGATCAAAGTTAAATGTAATTTTGACCGTATAATCATCAACAGCATCAACACTAGTAACACCTTGAGCTTCATCAGTTCCAAGTGTCCAAAGTGCAAGCCAGTTCCCAGCAAGTCCTAAATTTTTCACAGTATTAAATGTAAAAACCCAGTCATTAGCTGTGATTGGTGTACCATCACTCCATTCAAATCCTTCAGTTATAGGAACAGTGTATGAAAAAGTTCCATCACCATTATCAGTTGAAGTTTCAACAAGCTCTGTGGCCATTGATGCTACTAACTGATAGTTTGGTACTGATAATGTAAATAAAGAGACAGCTTGGCCAGACATTACATAGCTTGTCCAAACGTCATTTTCCGTATCGAGATAAGTCCAATAATTTTGTGTTTGTGGATCTGAAAAAATTCCCATCTTATAAACACCACCTGGAGCAGATGATGCCTCTTCTTCAGCAGCTGCCTCTGTTGTAGCAGGAGCTTCAGTTGTTTCGGTTTCTTCCTCAACAACTTCTTCTTCAGCAGCGTCACCGCCGCAAGCTACTACAACTAAAGCAAAAACTGAGAAAAGTAAAATAAGGCGCCAACTTTTGGATCCTCTAAAATTACTCAATTTTTCTCCTTTTTGTATACAAAAAATCCACTTAAAAAGTGGATATATATATAGTAGGTAGCTACAAAATGATATCAAGAAATAAATAAATATTATTTATACATTTAATTGATATTTAAGTATTAATTGTTTATGAAAATAGCGATTAAAACCTGATATATACGTATAACTAAGTAAAAACCAAAAAAGAAAACACCAATTTTAAAACCAAAATTTTCCATTTAAATTTTTACCTTAATTTTTAAAGCTACATTGTTAAAATTATGGTCACTTCTTAACTTATTTTCGATAAAAGAAATATAGTTTTTAGGAATTCTAGAACTTAAATTAAAAGAAAATGAAGGAGGTTGAGTATCGTATTGTGTTACATATTTTAGTTTTGCCCTTTTGCCTCTGAAGGGATGAGGAGGATTGGCAACCCATAATTCTCTAAAATATAGATTTAAATCAGAAGTATCTATTCTATTTTGTAATTGCGAGTTGATCTCATCTAATGTAGCTGAAAATTTGTTTAAGCCTTTTTTTGTTAATGCAGAAATTCTTATTATTTTTAACCAAGTAAATTTTTTAAGTTGAATTTTTATGTTTGAATTAATTCTATCCTTATCTTCTTCATTAAGAAGATCCCATTTATTAAGAATAAGAATAGGTGTACAATAATTTTCTACCGATTCATTTATTAACCGTAAATCTTCAAAATTTATACCTTCACTTGAGTCAATAACAATAAAAGAGACTAATGAACTATCCAATGTACTTAGTGATAATTTTGAAGCATAACGATCAATCTGATCTTTTTGTTTTTTTCTAGGGACACCAGCAGTATCAATAACATTAAATAATTTATCATCAAAAAGTACTTCTTCACTTACAGAATCTCTTGTCGTTCCTGCTATATTTGAAACAACTGATCTCTCTCTATCTAAAAAAGCATTAAATAGTGTTGATTTTCCTGAATTAGGTTTTCCTATTATTGAAATAGTATTCCTGTTTTTAAAAACACCATTTACTTCCTTCCCTGAAAATTTAATTAAGTTATCTAATAATTCATCAGTTCCAATTTTGTGATATCCAGAAATAAAAGTTTCTTTGCCATATATATATTTGAACATCCTTTTATCAAGGTCGTAATGATTAAAATTTTCACATTTATTAAAAACTGTTGTTGTTTTAGTCTCAACTTTAACAAGTTGTAATAGGTTGTTTATTTTATCAAGACCACTAAAGTTTTTGGAATTTATATCAATCACAAATAATATGCGATCTGCATCTTTCAAGAATTGTTGTAGTTTGTTTTGAAAAGCTTTATTAAAGTCATCAGGATTATCATCAAAACCTGGCAAATCTGACAATATTATTTGTTTATTATTCAGTTCTAAATAAGTACTTATTTTATCTCTAGTCGTATTTGGTTCAGAACCAACAATAGAACTTTTTGAGTTTGTAAGTGAATTTATGAGTGTAGATTTACCTGAATTAGGTAACCCAATTAATATCACTTCATTTTTTTTATTTTCGTTCATATTTTAAATATAGCTAATCTTATTTTATGGTAAATAATCTCTATGTAGTAACTCCAAGAGGATTTTGTGCAGGTGTTGAAATGGCAATAAAAGCCCTTACATGGATGCTAAAAATTTATGATGAACCTGTTTATTGCTATCACGAAATTGTACATAATGACTGGATTGTTCAAAGGTTCAAGGACAAAAATGTTATATTTATTGAAGATCCAAAAGATCTACCAAAAAATTCAATTGTGATGCTTTCAGCTCATGGAACTGCACCATTGGTTGAGATGGAATTCAAAAAAATTTCAATGACAAGTGTCAATTCTGTATGTCCTCTTGTTACAAAAGTTCATCATGAAGCAAAGAGATTTAGTGAAGATGGAAAAAAAATAATCTATGTAGGTCATAAGAATCACGATGAGGCTATAGGAGCATTGGGTGTTGCACCAGATAATATGATTTTAGTAGAATCTGTCGAAGATATTGATCAAACTAACCTGCACAATGACAAGGTTGCATTGCTTGCCCAAACTACACTTGCTATGTCTGAATGGGAACCAATATTAAATAAAGCAAAAAGTGAGTACCAAAATATACAATTGCCAAGAAAAAGTGATTTATGTTACGCAACTACTAATAGACAAAAAGCACTAATAAATGTTTCAAACAAAGTTGATAAAGTATTGGTAGTGGGATCTAGTACGTCAAGTAATACGAATGCATTAGTAACTACTATTAATAATTTAGGAAAAGAAGCTCATAGAATTGAAACTCTAGAGGATCTAAATAATATAAATTTAAAAAATGTAGATGTCGCTATCACTGCAGGAGCATCTGCCCCAGATCACATCGTCAAAGAAATATCAGAATATTTAAATCCAAATAACTTAGAATTTTATGTTGATACAACTGAGGAAGAGTATTTTCCACTTCCTAAAGAATTGAGAAGTAATATAACGGCACTTTCAAAACTTTTAAAAGATATGTTTCCGACAAACAGCAAAGAAGCTACAAATGGCATATCCAAAGATAAAAGTTGGTCAGCTACCGAAGCTTTAAGTTCTTTATAATAAGCTCAATTGTTTCATCGATCGATAAGTTTGAATTATCAACAACTAGTGCACCTTCTGGAATAGTTAAAGGAGAAAATACTCTATTTTTATCTTCAAAATCTCTTTTTTTAACATCAGATATAGTTTCCTCCATATTTGATTGACCTTCTCTTCTTTTACCTCTGGTTTCTAAATCTGCATCTAAATATACTTTGTGCTCAGCATCTGGAAATACAACACTTCCCATGTCGCGACCTTCAATTACAAGTGGTTTGTCCAGATTTTTATAATAACTAATTAAACAATCTTTAACCAATACTCTTAACCCTACTTTTTTTGCAATTTCTGAACTCTTTACAGAAACTTCATTGTCGTATAAATCTTCTTCATCAAAAATTACACCATTTACATTGCACTGTTCAGAAACAATTACTAATTTTAAATCTTCAATTTGAGCGTTTTTGTTATTTAGTAAAAATTTTGCAACAGATCTATAAATAGATCCACTTGAGAAAAAACAAGAATTTAGTTTAGTTGCAATACTTTTGCCAACAGAAGTTTTTCCAACACCAGATGGGCCATCAATTGTTACAAGAAACTTTTCCATATATTGATTCTATATTTCTAGTTACTATTTATTTGTGATAATTGACCAATTTTCATATCATCTAACAAAAAATTACCAATAGAAATTCTCTTTAAATTTTTAATTTCAACTTTATTTTTTGTAAAAACTCTTCTAATTTCTCTATTTTTTCCAGTATTGAGAGTCACTTTATATTCAAATTTATTAACCTTACTTAATTTATTTATTACCAGTTTTTCGTTTTTATCAGTTACAACTTTTTTAAAAGAGTTAAAATCAATTGGTTGTGAAACGGTTACTATGTATTTTTTTTCATAGCCCTTTGAAGGATGATTAATATTGTTCAGCCAATCTCCATCGTTGCTTAAAAGCATCAAGCCTTCTGAATCTTTATCAAGTCTTCCACTATATTTAAGTGAATTATCATTTATGATGTCGTATATCGTCTTAGATTTTCCTTGAGCTTTTGAAGAACAGATATACCCTAATGGTTTATAAAATTTAAAATATTTATAAACAATTTTTGTAGACAAAATTTTGTTTTGATATGTAATTACATCTGTAGTCATAATATCTTGCCCTACGACTGCAAGTTTATTATTAACAGTTATTTTTTTTGCTTTAATTAATTCATCAGCGTTTCTTCTTGATGTATTCAGGTGAAGAGCTAAATATTTATTTATTCTCAATTATTCTTCTTCAGACGGCGATGAGAAATATTCACCGATAGTAGGTAAATCATTTAAACTTTCAAAGCCTGTTTTTTCTAAAAATTCATCTGTCGTTGAATATAAAATAGGACTACCAGGTACATCCAGCTCCCCTGACTTGTAGACAAGACCTCGCGACTCAAGAGTCTTTATAGAGGATTCAGATTCTACTCCCCTTATCTCAGAAACTTTTAACTTTGTAACTGGTTGTTCATATGCAATTATCGCAAGAGTTTCTAAAGCTGGCGTTGATAAGCCTTTTAAAACTGATGGAGGCTTTACTGAATCTAAATATTTTGGTATATCATTTACAGTCACTAAATCAGATTTCGTTGAATCAAATCGTAAATAAAATCCAAAACCAAGATTTGTTAAGTCGTTGTTAATTTCATCAAATAATTTAAATAATTTATTTCCATCTATCTCTAGAAGTTCTTCAAAATAGGAGTTTTGTACAGGTCCATCACTTACCAAAAGGGTCGCAGTAATGATTTTTTTATTCTTCATAATTTTTTTCAATCTTAATAAGCTCATTATTATTAACTTGTTCTGCTTTTACAAATCCCCAACGTATTGCTTCAAGTAAAGCTAAAAAAATTGCAACTGCTTGTTCAGAGGTCTCAACTTCAGAGGCAAGCTCTTCAAAAGAAGTATTTAGTCTTTTGTCTACAATAGACATTAAAGAATTGATCGCTTCATCTATATCAGGTAAATCATATTCGATATGATCAAAACCCTTAATTGATTTATATCTAATAAAAACTTCTTCAGCTGTTTCTTGAAATATTTTTTTATCAATAGTTATTTCAATATCAGGTTTACTAAATAGATTTAAAGTCTGATAATATTTAAAAGCACTTATAGACATTTCATTTTCGCGTATTCTTGAGGCAAGAGCAATTCCAACTTCTGAAAAAGCTTTGAACTGTAATAATCTTGCAAATGCCAAATCTTTGTCCTTAATCAATTGAATTTCGTCAATCCAATCAACATCTTCATTTTGGGGAAGTAAACTTTTAGCTTTCAATTCAAATAATGAAGCAACTAGCAATACAATCTCTGAAAAACTATCAATATCTTTTCTAACATTTTCGACATTTAAAGATGAGAACAAATTTAATAGGTTAGTGTTTAAATCATTATTCTTATTATCAGAGAAATCGATAAGTAAAGATTTAAGATTAGAAATTAAGTCATTTAAATCCATTAATTTTACAATTTTCAGTTCAGAAAATATCCTAAATATCCATGAAAAATGTGATGTTGATTTTCCAATGTCATGAATAAGAGAAAGAGTAAATAAATTATTTAACGACTCCAATTCTTTAATTGAAGGAGATTCATTATCAAAAGTCATATTTATTGTACGCTCAAGAACTTCCACAGAATGATGCCTGTCTTGCATTGAGAGTTGCCAAAATAATCTTAAAAGATTGTCGTCATTAAGTTGTTGCATGACTTTAATCTGATCTTCAACTGGGAGATGTTTATAAAACAAAAACCTAATTGCTCTTTTGATTTTTAAATATAGTTTCATGCTCTTGGATGACTCTCCTTAAATATTTCTACTAAAAATTCTTTGGTTAATTTAGTATAAATCTTTGTTGTAGAAACTGATGTATGTCCTAATAATTCTTGTAACGTCCTCAGATCACATCCTGCCTCGAGCATATGTGTAGCTGCACTATGTCTCAATGTGTGTGGATGAACTGATAATGCATTATCCGAAAGTGTTGCTGACTTTTTAATAATTCTAAAAATTGCTGATCTATCGAGCTGATTCATGTTTTTTGATAAAAATAAGTATGGTTCTTGAGTGTTTAATTCATCACGAAATTTTAAGTACTTTGATAAATTAATTTTTAATTCAGAACCTATTGGAACAATTCTCTGTTTAGAACCTTTTCCAAATAGCTTTACAAAATCTTCTTCAAAATCTAAATCTGATACTCTTGCGTCACATAGTTCCGAAACTCTACAAGCAGTTGAGTACATAAAATCAATCAACGTTAAATTTCTAGAGTTCATATAGTTTGAATGATCATGGATGTTTATTAATCTATTAATGTCTGATACTGATATGGTTTCAGGTAGATAAGAGCCTTTTTTTAAAGTAACTTTCTCAATAACAATCTGATATTCCTTATTATCTAAATTAAACCAATCAATATATTGATTTATAGAAGAAATTTTTCTTATCTTCGAATTATCAGATTTGTCATTTAGTTCTGAAGTTATGAATAGCTCAATTAGATCATTATTTATTATATTTTCACCGGTAAATTCTAAAAATTGAGTTATATCTGATTCATATGCGCTTATAGTGTTTGCTGATAGCCCTTTTTTAAATTTTAAAAAATTTGTGAATTCTAGGACTAAATCTTTGTTACTTTTCTTTGACTGTTTCTGAGACAATGTTTTCTGATTTTATTGATATGTTTTTAATTGAAGCAAGTACAAATTCTTTGAATAATGGAGCTGGGTCCCATGGCCTTGATTTAAATTCAGGATGAAATTGCGAAGCTATAAAAAACGGGTGGTCTGGAATTTCTATCATTTCAACTAAATTATTGTCTGGGGAAACTCCCCCAATTTTTAGACCTTTTTCTACTAATATATCTCTATATTTATTATTCACCTCATATCTATGCCTATGTCTTTCATAAATTACTTCATCACTATAAATTTGTGCAGCTAATGAATCATCATTTAATTTACATGGGTACGTACCTAGTCTCATAGATGCACCGACATCATCTTTTTCTAAATCTTGATTTGGTAGTAAATCAATCACGTAATTTTTTGTGTTTTTTGAAAATTCTGAAGAGTTTGCATCATCAATTCCACAAACATTTCTTGCAAATTCGATTACAGCACATTGTAATCCTAAACATATACCTAAAAATGGTATGTTATTTTTTCTAATATACTCTATTGCTGAAATCTTTCCTTCTATCCCCCTGTATCCAAATCCTCCTGGGACAATAACCCCGTCCATATCTTGTAGATTTTCTATTTCAAAATTGTCTGCATCTATCCAGTGAAGATCGAGTTTTACTTTATTTTGAAGACACGCATGATTAAGTGACTCTACAACAGAGAGGTAGCTATCTGGTAATCCAAAATATTTTCCAAGGATTGCAATCTTAACTGTTTCATTTGCTTCAAGTTTAAGATTTACCATTGTTTTCCATTCCTCTAATGAAGGTTCATTAGTTTGTAGATTCAATCTCTCATCCACTGATTTATCAAGTCCTTCATCACGCATCCTTAAAGGAACGGCATAGATATCATCTAAATCAGGTGCATTAATTACATTATTTACTGCAACATCGCAAAATAATGAAACTTTGCTCTTTATCTCATCATTAAGTTCTCTGTCTGATCTCAAAACAATTAAATCAGGAGAGATACCTGCTGCTCTTAATAAAGATACGGAATGTTGAGTAGGTTTTGTTTTTAATTCGGTACTTGGACCGATAAAAGGTACCAATGTGACATGAATAAACATTACGTTTTCAGTTCCTAATTCTTTCCTTATTTGTCTTGCAGCTTCAAGAAATGGAAGAATTTCAATATCTCCAACGGTTCCCCCAATTTCAGTGATTTGAACATCTACATCATTTGAGATTCCCTTAATTCTTCTTTTTATTTCATCAGTAATATGGGGAATAACTTGAACAGTTGCACCTAAGTAATCTCCTTTTCTCTCACTTTCAATTACTTTTCTGTAAATACTTCCTGTAGTAACGTTGGAGTCTTTTCTTAAATTAACGCCTGTAAACCTTTCGTAATGACCAAGATCTAAATCAGTTGTTGCTCCATCTTCAGTTACAAAAACTTCACCATGTTGAAAGGGATTCATTGTATCCGGATCAACATTAATATAAGGATCTAATTTTTGATTTATAACGCTTAATCCACGAGCTTTGAGAAGGTTTCCAAGAGATGCAGATGTAATCCCTTTACCAAGACCAGAGACAACACCACCGGTGACAAAAATGTATTTGGTCACATTGAAACTTTAGCATATAAAGAATTAAATAAAAGGACTATCTTAAAATTTGATTTAAAAATAAATCTAACTTTGGATCATTATCTGTGCCAAGTATGTTTATAGATTTATCTGATAAGCCATAAACATACTTCAGATTCTGATCATTTTTTTCTTGAACTTCAACAACACCATCAAACTGAATGGCATAATTTTGATTCTTATTTATTGATACTTCAATCAAACTATTTTTATCTATGACTATAGATCTTGGAAATTTTGAAAATGGAGAGATTGGTGTGATAGATATAACATCTAGATTATTTTGAATAATTGGACCACCAGCAGAGTAATTGTATGCAGTAGAGCCAAGTGAAGTTGATAGAATAAGCCCGTCAGCACGTAATTTTACTTTTTGTTCATACATTGATAATTCCAGATCAAGAATCCTGGTTGGAGAATTTTTAATAATAACGACTTCATTGAAAGCAGGGAGGCTAAGGTCATTATTTTGAATTATTGCTTTTCTTTTAACAACATCGTAATCCTCATTTTTCCAAGACTTAAGAATATTTCCAAGATTTTCAGAAGATGAAACTAAATAACCTAATCTTCCAGGACCAATCGTGATTAAAGAAGTATTTTTTTCCCATGCAACACGCATTGCTTTTAGAGCTGTACCATCACCACCAATGCTTATAATTAAGTCGGGGTCAATCTTATTTAATTCTTTTGAATCTGATTCGACGTCAAATACATCGTATTTTAAATTATTTTTCTCTACAGTTTTAAAAATGTCATCAGATATTTTTTTTGATAGATACTTTTTAGATGAAATTATTAATAAATTCTTCACTAGGATATATTATACGTATCTTCTTAGGAGTACAAAGTGATACCAATTTCAGATATTAATCCAGCAAAAAGTAATCCAATTATTTCAAGAATTTTTATTATTGCATCAATAATTGTTTACGTACTTATCCAACCAAAAAATCCTAGTGAGCTTTTTAATTTTTTTTATGAATTTGCTGCGATACCCTGTGAGATATTTAACAATAAACCGTTGTCAATAGATCAGTACTATAACAATGATTGTTCTGCTCTAACTAGTAATATTGTTTTCGAAAATAAAAATATTTTTTTAAGCCTAATCCTCTCCAATATTTTCCATGCAAACTTTATACACATATTAGGAAACCTTTGGAGTTTTTGGATATTTGGAAACAACATAGAAGATGTTTTAGGAAGAGCTAGATTTATTATATTTCTTTTTATGACTGGATTGTTCAGTATGTTTGCTCACGTTATTTTAAATTTTAATGATATTAATCCAATTGTTGGAGCATCAGGTATAGTATCGGCATTAATGGGTGCTTATGTGTATTTATTTCCAAATGCTCAATTACTTGTTCTGGTTCCTTTTGGATTTTTATTTCCAACAACAATAAGAGCAAAATTCTTTATGATTTTTTGGTTTTTTTCTCAAATTTTTATAGCTTTACAAAATAATAATATTTCATGGGAAGCTCATATTGGAGGATTTTTAATTGGATACTTAGTTCTTAGAATTTTTAATTATAGAAGATACACTCTGTGAAAAAGTATCGAACTTAAAATCTGCTATATCTTCATCCAAATAGTTTTTTATTGAAGAGTTAACAAGATAAGATTTAGCATCAATATCTTTTGCAAGTAATATATCTGTGTCAACTCTATCTCCAATAACAGCAAAAATCTGAGGGAATTGTTTCAACAAATACTCTGAATAAAAGGAATCTGGCTTTCCAAAAGAGCTAATACTTGATCCAACTAAGTTTTCAATTTCCCGTACTATCGCACCATTGCCATCTTTAAATTCATGATCGTTAATTGGAAAAGTAAGATCTTTATTCATAGCAATAACATCAACACCTCTGTTAAAAGCATCCGCAATAATTTCGACGTCATGTTGTGAAAATGAATCTGTTCTTCCTATAAGGATAATTTCTGATTTATCAATTGGAAAGAGTTCAGTTGTAATCGTCTTTACATATTTTTGTAAATTGTATGAACCATGCACATAAATTTTTTTATCAAAATTCTTTAGATAGTCTTTTAAAATTACTAATGGGCTAACAATATCATTAAGATGTATTTCATTAGAAAGCATATTTTCTAATTTATTTTTTATTTGATAGGGAGTCTCTGAACTGTTGTTTGTTATGAAAATAATTCTAAAATTATTTTTTTTAGCTTCGTGAATAGAATCTTTTACTCCAGGAATAATTTTTGATTGAAGATAAATAGTTCCATCAAGGTCTGTAGCGATTATGTTCACGTTTCTTTTCCATTATTAAAACTTTCGCTGTAATTGCATTACTTTCATAAAAATTTTTTGCTTGTCTATCACTTGGTAAGGCAAATGATCTAACTTCCAAATTTTTCATATTTGCATTATCAGCAATGTATTCAAAAAGTTTTGTACCTAAACCAAGTTCTCTAAAATTATCTTTAATAAACAATTCATATACATTCCAATAGAAATCAGCCTCTACAATTCTTGCATAGCCAACAATATTGGAATTACCCTTTTGAGAAGTTTTTAAAACAAAATAGTACGAATCAAAGTCTTCTGATATTTTTTGATAATAATCAAATAAAACACTGTCAATATTTTGAATTTCTTTGTTAAATAAATTTTGAAGTGCAACTGGTGAGTTTTCTTGTTGCTCTATTTCAAAATCTATTCCAAAATCTTGAAATGTTTTTTCATGCACAGTCGTGACAAACCTTTGCCCGTGGTTTAGCTAACTGTGTATTTTTTAGTACCAAGAAACAAATAGAACATGTAAATTCATCTTCTTGAATGTCTTCTACAGTTTCGTCTAATTTAAGATCTGAGCTTTTAACATTCCTTTTTTCCGCAGCATCAACAGACATGAATGATCCTTCTGCTTCATCATTGTCATCAACAGCCTTTTTTTTCTCTGTTTCTACCCTAGCTTCTAAAGACTCTGTTTCTACTTCTTCTTTCTCTTCTTCTTCTTGAGGAGCTTCAGATTCATCTAAATCTTCCTCAAGATCCTCCATAGTAGGCTCTTCTATTTCTTCGATCTCTTTATCTGCCATCATTGTCCTTAAATTTCTGTAAGAATAATACTAAATTTTGAGAAGTATAGCTTGTTTTTTAACAATAATCTCAGCAGGACCATTATCAAAATAATCACCATCAACTTCAATGGGACTTCTAGATTTTAGAGAAATCTTATTCATTCTTTTCAATATCACATCGGGATCCGTTAAATGTAGGCCTTTCTTTGCTAAAAAGAATAATTTCATAGCTTTAGTCTTTGTAACTTTAAATATTTGAGTATTTAACAATCCATCTTGCAAGCTTGATTTAGGAGAAATGTTCCAACCACCACCAAAGTATTGTCCATTACAAATTGAGATATTAAAGGCGATATCTCTGAATTCATACAAATCATTGCTTATTTCAAATATGTCACTCTTTGCAGGAAGCAATTTAATCCAAAAACTAATTGGATATCTAAATCTTTTAAAAACTCTTGGGAGTGCCTCGCTAGTTTTAACTGTGTCAGCTAAAAAACCAAAATTCAATACATTTACAAAATGTCTGGATTTATTTTCTGATTTTATATATGCAACATCTATTTTGTAATCTTGGTTCGTTTTAAGTCTTTCTACGCCTTCATTGATAGTTTTTGGAAAAGCAAAAGTTCTCATAAAATCCGAACCACTACCCGAAGGAAGGCATGCCACTTCTGGATTAGCTATATTGTTTTTTAAAAGTACATCGATCAAATTACTAAGCGTTCCATCACCTCCAACAGCACAAAAAATAACATCATCGTCAATATATTTTTTAATAATTACTTCTACTTCTTTAGATTGCTTTGTTTGATAAATATCACAATTTAATTGATTTTTATCAAAAATCTTTTGCAAATCTAGACGCGTTAGTTTTTTACCTCTGGAATTTTTATTATGGATTACTACTATTTTTTTCACAACATCGATTTTTGAATAATATTATTTCTAAATTTATCTGAAATAAAATCAAAATTTTCATTTCCATAAATTAATGAAACTTTCTGTGATATTTCTGCTGCTTCTCTTGATGCCTTTATAAAATCTCCTAACGTAATATTAAATTTGCTAATTGTATATTCGATATTATTTGATTTTATGTATTCACTAAAAATACTAAACCATGAAACATCTAACTTAGTCTTATTTTTAACATTGTGCTTACTTTCAAGAATGTTGACCGTTTCTTGAGTAATCAAAAATTTACTCAACAATTTACTTTGCTTTTTGTGAATTGGTATTTCATACTTTTGATTTGATATACCAGAAGATAAAAACATTAGACAAAATTCAATATCATCTAGTTTATCCAACAACTCTATCCCAATTAGAAAACTATCACGATAAGTTTCAGTTAGGAGTTTATTTTTTTTGGATTCTGTAAAATAACCAAGATCATTTAAAACTGAAATTTTTGCTCTAAAATTTTTTTCTAATGATTGATCATTAATTTTGTTTTGATAAGAATAAAAACTTTTTTTTATCATCTCTAATCCTTCATGTTCACCATATTTATTTTTAAGATTTAATACAGATCCATATGAATTTGAATATGAAGAAATTAATTTATTTGGCTTTAAATTAAATAAATCATTAAACCAATTATTTTCAATCCTCCTGTCGTAATTAATGAAAGCAAAGCCCTTATTATCTATACCTCTTCTTCCTGCTCGGCCGGTTAATTGTAAAAATTCTGACTTTGAAATTAATCTAGTTCTTATACCGTCATATTTAAAAGATGAGTCAATCATAATTGATTTAGCTGGCATATTTATTCCTAAAGAAAGTGTCTCAGTAGCAAATAAAATATCAATATATCTATTAATAAATAAATGTTCTACAAATTCTTTGACAATTGGTGCCAGTCCAGCATGGTGAAAACCAATTCTTCTTGACCACATCCAAAAAAGTTCATCTAAATTTAATAGATTAAATTCTTCAATTGTTAGATCCCCAAACACAGAATCGAATAACACTTTTAAGTCATGGTTGTCAGTTGTTTTTCCAATTAAGTTTGATGCATGTCTAGCTTTGCTTTCAACCTTATCCCTTGAAAAAAAGAAAAATATCGAGGGTGTTGAATTTTTTAAAGATATGAATTCTAATTGGTTTGAAAGCGTTGGTTTTTTAAATTTTCTATATTTTTTATCAAATTGAAAAATTCGTTTATTTTTTTTATCTTTTGTTGATTTGATTGTTGTTATTTGATCATCATTCTGTGTTGCAGTAACTAATGAAATTTCTAGAGGAACAGGCCTTATGTTTGATTTTATTAAATCGGTTGGACCTCTTTGTGAAACAATCCAACTTAAAAACTCATTCTCATTACCTATTGTTGCGGATAAACCAAGAATTTTTATTTTTTTGGGTAAATGAATGATAATTTCTTCCCAAGTCGCACCCCTTTCTTTGTCTGCTAGATAATGAACTTCATCTAAAATTACTAAACCAATTTCATTTATCCGTTCGTCCTCAGAAAATATCATATTTCTTAAAATCTCAGTAGTTGCAATTATTAAATTAGCGTTGGGGTTTTCATTTCTATCTCCTGTTAATAAGCCCGTGTCAATTCCTTCATTTTGAAAATCATTAAATTTTTGATTAGATAATGCTTTGATTGGCGTCGTATAAATGACTTTTTTTCCATCTTCAATGTATTTTTCAATGCCTTTTTCTGCAATTAATGTTTTACCAGAACCTGTTGGAGCTGTAACTAAAACATTCAGACCATCTAATAATGATTTGATTGCTTGTTTTTGAAAATTATCAAGCTCAAATTTCACTTTGAACTTTTTTTATGTATAAAAATAGTAATTTCCATGAGTACATATAAAGGTATCGTGAAAACAAACAAACTAACGGGATCACCTGTGGGTGTAACAATTGCAGAAATTATTAATATGAATATAAATAGTTCAGCTCTGTTTTCTGTAAGTAATTGAATATTTAATATTCTTTTATTTAAAAGAAATAATGTAACAAGAGGAAGTTGAAAAGTAATTGCAAATAAAAGAGCAACTCTTGTAATGAATTGATAATAATTTTGCGATCTCAGAATGACTTCATTTTCATTAAATGAAAGTAGAAATTCAATGCCATATGAACCAAGATTCAATGCCGAGTATATTCCTAAATAGTAAAAAATAGTAAAAAATATATTGTAAAAAATAAAGGATAGCCATGATAAATCTACTAATGCGGGTTTTAGAAAAACACCAAGATTTAACAAGGTAAGTGGAAGTAATAAAATTAGTGAAATTAAAAAAACATTTGTAATTTTTACTTGAAACCCTTCATAAATAGTTAGTGCAAATATATTTGACTGATCGTATCCAGCATCAATTAATGGTTTATTGAGAATTTCAACAAAGAAGTGATATTCAATATATACATAAATTCCAAATATAAGAATCAATAACAGAGAAAATAAGATTCTAGTATTTAGTTCTTTAAGGTGATCAAAAAAAGGTTTCTTCATTCTTCTTCGTTCTCTATCCATTCCCATTTTTGATTTAAGCTAGAATCACCAATTACTTTTCGAGTTGGACCTTCGTTGAAATTCTGAAATGTGTCCATAAGTTTTTTTATTCGTTTTTTATCAACTATCCCCAAAGAGATGTATTATCTTTATCTAACTTATTTGAAAAATTTTCGTTTTTGTATTTGAATTTTACTTCTATCGAATTGATTTTTTCTTTATTACTTGAACTTATGAGATTTAATTCATTAACCTCAATTATTCTATTTATTAAAAAAGTTTTAACTTTGTTATCAATTAAATCTATTGCTTCTAAAACATTTCCATCTTGATTGTTTGAAATGGAAATAGGTTTAATAGAGTATGTTTTAGGATCATCGTATCCGATTTTTAGATATTCTATATTTATATCTGTTAGTAAATGTATTGAAAGGTTATCTTCAAATTCTATATTTGACTTTTCATCAAAATACGTATCAAGGATTTTTAAAAAATTATTGTAATCTTTTTTATTTATGTTTTGAATATTAAGATTTTGGTTACTTTTCAGTAAATTATAGATTTTAAACAATTCAAAATCGGTTATTGTATTCAACTCTTTAAATGTAGATGAATATTCAAAAAAAATTAAATTTTCAGACGAATCAATCTCAAAATCAATAAAATTTTCACCATTAACTGAATAAACCTCGGACATAATATTAAGCATATAAACAATTGTTTCAATATCTTTGCCAAGCTTTTTAGTTAAATCATCAATTTTCCATTTGTTACTATCTTTTAAAATATTGATGAAAAATGTGAAATCTTGTAGTTGTAATTTATTTTTCATCTAAATACTCCAAAAACCTTTTTTTGTCGTTACTAGTCATTTGTATTATTTTTGCGTCTGTGATCAAAATAAAAACGATTAATTTTTGAATATCATATGTTGAAATTTCAATATTTATTTTATTTCCATCGTCATTGCTTTTAATTAACGAATGTTTAAAACTATTTTTTTGAACAATATAATGATCCTTTAATATTGATAAAGTAATGAAAATTGGTTGAATACTTTCTTCCCATGAAAAATTAATTGTTTTTAACTCGATATCATGTAAGTCAGGTTTAGTTCCAAGTTTAAGATCATCTATATTGTCAATTTTAAATGTCTTAAACTTCGACTGTTCATTTGCGCCTACATACCATTGGTTGTCATATTGTTTTAAACCAAGAGGGTATACTTTTCTTAAAGAATTTTTATATTTGAACGAGACTCTTCTTTTTTCATTTATAGCTTGAGTTATTTTTGATATATTTATATTTCTACTGTTAAATTGATAATCTGATTTAAAAAACTGTTTTATCAAGCGATAAGTATTTATAAAATCATCAATATTGATAGCTTCGTTATTTTTTATATCATCAAATATCTGAGTGCCTGATAATTTATATCCATCATTAATTTTCCATTTATCATTTTCAAAATCCAATAAAAAACCCATGTCCTTTAATAAAGCTTTATCTCTTTCAAATGATCTTTTAAAAGCAGATTCACTTAATTCTCTGTATTCAATTACATTGTCTTTAATAAAATTTGTTGTTAAATTTTCATTATTTAAAGAGAATAAAGTTAATAATTTAAGACATCTTTTGAACACATTCTTCATAGGTTTTCCTACTCTTATTTTATTTAATTCTGTATATTATTTTTTTACTCTTGTATTTGTATATAGCAAAATTAATGTATCATTGAATATATGAAAGTATGGATTGATCAAGACCTATGCACTGGTGATGGCCTTTGCGAAGAAATATGTCCTGACGTTTTTGTTGGCAAAGATGATGGACTATTTTATGTTAAAGAAGGTGACAAAATTTTCTCAGAGGAAGATGGGAATGTTGGTGGTGCTGAAGGCTTAGCTGTTGTACCAAAAGGACAAGAGGAAGCTGTTATAGAGTCGGCAGAAGAGTGCCCTGGTGAATGCATAATGATCGAGCCTAGTTAGACAAAAACCTAGCACTTACCACAAATCCTGTATGACCTACCATTTCATTTTTTGGTCTTACAATTTTTTTATCAACGATCCATTCACGATTTAGAGTTTCCATTATATTGATATTTATAAAATTATGTTCATTGAGTTTGATGACAATTTTCTCTACTTGTGTAATTGATGGCAAATAAGATACCCAATTTAAATTCTTTTCGATTTTATTTTTCATAAAAAACTCCCAAGGTTCAGGAATATCAGTGATTATAGTGTCTACTTCATCTGCAATATCTTTAAAAGAAAAATTTGATAAATTAGTATTTATATAATTTACATTTAAGAAATTATTATTGATTTTTGATGAAGTTAAGAATCGATCAATTGTTTTTTGTGCTCTCCTTTGATTCCTTTTACTTTCATCTAAGGTAAACAGTTGGCTTTCTTTATCTAGAATTAAATTTAAATAAAGTGTTAAAGCTCCGGAACCAGTACCAATTTCTAATATATTAGAATTCTTATTTATGTTTCCAGCGATCAATATTGATCCAATATCTTTTGGATATATAATCTGTGGTCCACGTTTCATAAGTAAAATAAACTCTTCGAATGATGGAATATACACATGATATTCATGGTTATTAGAAGAATTTATAACGGATGGTAATTCTTTTATATCATTAAATTTTATTACACCGTTTTGTGTTACAAACTCTTGATCATCTTTTAAAACAGCTAAATGTTTATTTTTATTATTTTTAAGAACTACAACAGTGTTATCAAGACTCACTTAGTATCAAAGTAAGAGTAAAAAATAAGCAATTGTTGAGAGTACAACTCCAGCAGATATTGCAACAGCAACAAATTTCTGTAATGACTTATTCATTTTCTAAATTTCATTTTTTTTCTAAATTTTTTATATTTTTCTAAAAGTCTTCCAAGAATTATACCGTAAATTAGAAAACTGATAAGTTTAGAGTTTTCAGTGTTGATATTGTTTTTTAAATCATTGTAATTATCTTTAAACTCGTTCATTTTAAGAGTCTCCAAATTATGAAACTAAATGCCAATATGCATAGAAAAGACATTGAGAAATATACCATAGCTTGAATAAAGTAATTTCCATTGAAAACCTGTGTAAGAACGCTTGAAATACCAAAAATAATAAAAAAAGTAGCAATAGCAAAATAATTACCAGCTTTAAAATTTTTTCTTAAAGACTTAATTGAGTCTTCAACTTCATCATATGTTTCTTCTTTAGCATGTTTAATTAATGAATCAGCTGTTTTGATTGCGTTTGTTGATAAATTTAAAAAACTATTCACTATTATCTCTATTTAACAAAATTATTTCTATTATTCCTTGAATTGTGGCTGCTATGGGTAAAGCTAATACAGCACCAATTACTCCTGCAGTATATGCTCCAAATATAGTAGCAAATACTGCTACTGCTGGATGGATATCCATTGTGACTTTTGTAACTCTTGGACTAATGAAATAATTCTCTATAAATTGATATGCAACTAAAACTACCAATGTATAAATTATATAAGTTGGTCCTAATGATATAGATGCTAGCACAGGAACAATACCTCCTAAAAATGTGCCAACGGCAGGAACAAGTTGTGATAATAATCCTGCAGAAATTCCCAAGGCAAATGGTGAGGGTAATCCAATAATTAAAAAAGATATTGTGAAGGCAATGCTTGCAAGTATTCCAAGAATTACTCTAGCCGCTATCCATGCTCCAGCTTTTGATACTCCAATTGTCCAGACTTGATCAATAGTTTTAGATATATTTCCTGGAAGAGCATCTTTAAGGCGAATTCTCCACCCATCCCCTTCTGCAATTAGATAAAATGAAAAAAAGAATATAACAAAAAAATGAAACATTGCATTTAATATTCCTCTTCCAGCAAAAACAACCGTGTTTCCGACAGCGCTACCATATTCTCTGAATAAATTATTAAATTCTTCCTCGAGATTCAATGACTGATTGGATATTGAAAATCCCTCACTATTAAAATATTTCACGATATTGTCAAAATATTCAGGCATGTTTGAGGACAAAAGATATAATTCTTGAACCATTATTGGAATAATTGAAAATATTATTCCTCCGATTACCAAAATAATTGTTCCAACAGTAATAATCGTTGAGAGTCTTCTATTAAACCTTTTTGATAATCTATAAACTATTGGTTCAGCAAGCACTGATAAAACTACTGCTACAAACAAATCGAAAAGTAACGCTCTTACTCTAAGAAATATAAAAAATGAAAACCCTATTAAAACTATATATAAGAAAGCTCTATTTAAAAGCGCCTGTCGTGTTTCACCTTTAAAATTATCCACGATATTTAGACCGAATTAACCGTTTTATAGTTACGATTTATAAACGCAATATACATAAAGAATATTATTAGTCCACTAGAAAAATACAGATCAAACTCTGAAATCTCATCAAACATTAGGTTTCTTGTAATGAGAATAAGAGCTTGAAGTGCAGCTGAAATAAGTAATATTCTAAACTTTAAATCAACTCTTCGTATTGTAAGGTTTAATAGCAACAATCCTGTTCCTAATTTAATTAAAGCCTCAAATGTATTACTCGAAATAAAATATAGCTCTCTTAATGTGAAGAAACCAGACAACCCAATACCACCAAGAGTTATTTGAAATATTCCAATTAAAACCAACAGTGATGATATCCATGCCAAAGAAAAATTACTGAACGACAACTTAGCTTTAATTGGTGTTGGCCATGGTTGTAGCGGGTTTACTCTACTAATGATATTTGATGATAGTTTAAAGACTGAACGTTCGTAGTCTCCAAACAAAATTGCAAATAATAAAAGTACAAATACGTACAAAAATGTTTCAATGTTGAATATATACATAAAGAATAAAATAAAAATATGCCAAAGAAATAAAGTAAAAATATTTGCATGAATATATGAAAATATATTCCATAAAACTTTGTTCTTTAATGCTTCCTCAATTGGTTTTCTTAAAGTTAAAAAAACAGAAGATAAACCCAATGAGGCTATTAAGTAATAAAGTGTTGGGGGATCTTCATTAGAAGTAAGGATTAATCTATAACTTGATAACGACAGAAATTCATCAGAAGAGTTACTTTTATAAAACAAATATCCAAAACTTAACAAAGATAATGAAATAAAAAATGAAATTTTAAATGAGAATATTTTTCCATCTGCGAAAAAATATCCTAGTTGATGAATTGCCAACCAAAACAAAAGGTAATTTATTAGTCTAAGGTAACTAAAAGCAAGTGGAAACTCAAAAGTATCAATGGCTACTGTTGAGAGGACAAAAGCAGCTAATGTAAAATACGGATTTGTTTTATGAAGAAATAATGTAAAGGGGCTAAAAATTACGACTACTAGATATATAGACACTAACCATAATGGCCACATTATAAACTCAGTCAATGGAACAACACCATCATCTTGGCTTGTAAAATACAGGGGTACATTTGTTGTTCTTGTATATATATTGAGCGATATGGTTATAACAAAAATCCATACTATTACAGGTCCTAAAAGCGCGTTTACTCTGTCAGTTAAAAATTTCCATTGACTACCATCACGTCCAACATTCGAATACCATGCAATTTTATTTGTAAAACCTACAGAAAAGAAAAACAATGCCATTCCAACTGTGAACCATGTATATGAGGTCTTTAATGAATCATCAAATGAAAGATTATATATTAGATATTCTCCAAAGGAATCATTAAACCTTATAAGATAAGTTGTATTGAAAATAACCATCAAAAGACCTACAACTTTTAGAAAATCTATGAATCGCTCTCTAGACATAGAAGTATTTTCTATTTCTTTTTTGATAGTTTTAAAACTCTTAAAACCTGGCAAAAATAATTTAATTATTTTGATCACATTAAATATTTTACCGTTCTTATGAACGTTGAATAGGAATATAATATTTATGTGGAAATTGTTTTATATAAACCTGAAATTGCTGGAAATGTAGGTGCATGTATAAGACTTTCAGCAAATACTGGTTTAGCCTTGAATCTCATAAAACCATTTGGTTTTAGTTTTCAAGAAAACAAAATCAGACGAGCTGGATTAGATTATCACGATCTAGCCTCGGTCAGTGTTTTTCAGAATTGGAATAACTTTTATAGCGAAAATAAAGATAAAAAAATATGTTTTTTATCAGTAAAAGGTAGTCAAAACATTTGGGATGCTAATTTAAATGAATACGATTATATGATTTTTGGACCAGAGTCAGTTGGTCTGCCTGATGATATTCTTGCATTAGAATATGAGACACTATCAATTCCAATGAATGATAACTCTAGAAGTATTAATCTTGCAAATGCTGTTTCAATAGTAAGCTATGAGTTTCTCAGACAAAATTATAAAAATTAACGTAAAATTACCTTATGCCAACATTTGATATAACCTCAACATTTGATAAACAAGAAGTAACAAACGCAGTTGATCAAATGAATAGAGAATTAGTAAATAGATATGATTTTAGAGATACGAATACTTCTGCCTTGTT
>LULO01000150.1_pt1 | contig 34920 bp, 15 predicted proteins | sample 728121 | NCBI WGS metagenome assembly LULO01 (sample SAMN03860287, study PRJNA289734) | marine metagenome | biome: seawater column; feature: ocean; material: water; isolation source: Red Sea water column Station 149 - depth 50m | place: Saudi Arabia: Red Sea | collected 2011-10-15 | depth 50 m | reverse complement strand
GTTGTAAGGTATTAGGTGCAAATGTATTGAGAGGCCCCAATCAAATTCCTTGGGATGGTAAGTTAAAGTATGATTATCAGTTATGGATTGATAGTGATATTGTTTTTAGTACAGAGAAGTTCTGGCAGTTGATTGATCTTGCAATACCCGAAGAAGGGCCTGAGAAAGAGATTGTTGCTGGTTGGTATGCCACAGAGGATGGACATACTACATCGGTTGCACACTGGTTGAGCGAAGAAGACTTTGCAAAGAATGGCGGAGTCATGAATCATGAAACTGTCGAGTCGATCTCTCGTAAGAAAAAACCTTTCACAGTTGACTACACTGGTTTTGGTTGGGTATTGATTAAGAACGGTGTGTTTGAGAATCTTGAATATCCTTGGTTTGCTCCCAAGATGCAAGTGTTCGATAGTGGAAAGGTCAAGGATATGTGCGGAGAAGATGTCTCTTTCTGTTTAGATGCAAAAGAGAAAGGTATCGTGACATGGTGCGATCCACGAATTCGTGTCGGTCATGAGAAGACGAGGGTAATCTGATGGCTGGTCTCATCTTTATTGTGATAATCTTTTTGATTCTCTACATGTTATATTTTTACAATCCACATACATAGGAGTTATTATGGTTAAAGGTAAATTAGAAAGAAAGTATAAACTTATACACAATGGGCGCGAACTCTCCAAAGGCCTTCTCAGTGAAGCTGGAAAGTTTGATGCAATGCAGATACTGGTTCAAAGATTTGATGAAGGTCGTCCAGATGCGATAGATCCAGATGAAGTTGAAATCATCGATATGTCTCTCAAGGAAAATCAGTAAATGGCAGTTCGTTTTAATCCAGGCACACCGACAATTGAGTCACGTCCCAAGAAGACTCGTCAAGGTCGTTCCGTGAATACAATACTCGCACCTACAAGTCGTAACAAGAGAAAGAAGAAGTATCGAGGTCAAGGAAGATGATCGAGAGAACAACAAGTCGAATCCGAACTCGATTTATTGCAGTTCTCTCATTAATCATATCATCAATCACTTTTGGGTCAGGCCTTCTTGTTTTTCTATACATGAAGAGTCCTGCCTTTGAAAATCAGTTGTTAGATCAGGTCATGAAACATATGCCTTGGATTATTGACGCTGAATTTGAGAAAAAGATTAAAGAACTTAAACCTCGTCCTGTTCCTGATCCGAATGATCCGAACAAATGGTTCTGGGACTACCTTGAGAAAAGGAATCGAGAATACATTGAAGAACAAACTAATTGGTATAAAGATTAATGTCAACCTTAATTACGAATCTACCAGCTTATGAAGTATGGGTTAGAAAGGAATATTTGACCGATCATAAGAGTGGCCACGGTGAATTTGTCAAAGGAGTCTGGGTTTCAGCGAAAAGTATTCCTGGCCGTGCATTTTATTTTGAAACTTATCTACCAGATTATGCTGCAATGTTTGATAAGTTACCAATAAGCGCTTTTCTCTCCTCTCCTGAGTTGCCAGATCCCGATATGACACTACACAACCTACAGTTTTGGAACTGTATGGACTATGGTGTCGTTGCAGTTCAGAAACAATTCATCGGTTCCATGCACTATGAGGTCTATACAAGAGACTTTGGAACGCAAACAGGCACTTATATTTGCACTTTAGACAATTATCATCAAGATGTAGACGCTGTAGACTACTCAACTAGCGAACAACCAGCGGAACATAAGAGTCATAACCTCTTAGAATTGGATAATGGACAGTTTTGTCTCTATCCAAACAACAGAATGAGGATTTATGACAACAGTATCACTCCTGAGACACCTGAGATTCCCGATTTTAAGGTCTCAACCGTGTATTATCAGGTAGAAAACGGTCATGACCGTGATGGATTGGGTTCAGAAGAGAATTATTTCTGGAAAACAGCGAAAGACATCTTTACTCGTGCTATTTTGAAGTCGGAGATGACAATATTGAATGAATATACACATAAATTCAGTCCATGTGGTGTTACATGTCTTTTTGCACTCGCTGAAAGTCATGTTTCTTGTCATACTTGGCCTGAATTTGGTCGTTTAAACGCAGATTTTTTCACTTGCGGTGAAAAAGACCCAAGAATTTGTGCTAAATATATTATTAACGCTTTAGAATCAGAAAAATATCGAATTCGTGTCGTAAAAAGATAAAAAAAGCGGTATAAATAAAAACAGGAAACTTTTTGTGTAAATAGTGGCTTCTAGGGCATTTAAAGATATCAATTTATCCTTCAAACGTCATCCTGTGACGAATGATGTGGTGACAATTCGTGATGAAGATGCAATTAAAAGATCTGTAAGGAACATAATTTTTACAATTCTTGGCGAAAAACCCTTTGAACCTGATTTTGGCTCATTAATGAATGAATCTTTATTTGATTTAACTACAAATTTAAGTGAAATTCGTATTTCAGATGAAATTACATCATCATTGAATAATTATGAACCAAGAATTGATAATGTTGAAGTATTAGTTCAAGTATCACCAGATACAAATGAAATGAATGCGACAGTTCAATACGATATCACTGGTATTCCTGCCCCGACACAAACAGTAGACGTTCTCCTTTTTCCAGCTAGAACATAATGGCTTTCGGTCAATACGTTAATTTAGATTTCGATCAAATAAAGACCTCGATTAAAGATTATCTGAGGTCAAATACCAATTTCACTGATTATGATTTTGAAGGATCAAACCTGTCAATAATTATTGACGCATTGGCATATAATACATACACAACTGCATATAATACAAATATGGCAGCAAATGAGTGTTTTCTTGACTCCGCTACACTTCGAGAAAACGTTGTTTCGCTTGCAAGAAACATTGGTTATGTTCCAAGATCTCGTAGATCAGCTAGAGCAAAGATATCTTTTACTGTAAGTGGTTTAACAGGCACTACAACACTAACATTAAACTCTGGAATTATTTGTAATGGTTCTGGAGAAAATACAAATTACATATTTTGCATTCCAGAAGATATTACAGTTGCAGTTGTAAATGGATTTGCTGAATTTAATAACATTGAAATATATGAAGGTAATTTCGTATCTCAAAATTTCACAACCGACACATCTTTGTTTAATCAAAGATATATTTTGAATAATTCCTTTATTGATACTTCAACAATCAATGTAAAAGTTAAACCATCAGAATCATCTTCTACAACTGTCACTTATAAACAAATCGATAACATAATTGGAATTACATCAACTTCATCATCTTACTTATTACAAGAAATTGAGGATGAAAGGTATGAATTAATCTTCGGTGACAATATAATTGGTAAAAAGTTGTCAAATGGTAACTTTATTACAGTTTCTTACATTGTAAGTGATGGAAGAGAGGGAAATGGTGCTTCTGAATTCAGTTTTGTAGGAAATATTACAAATCAAGACGGTGCTGCGATCAATCCAAACACTATTTCGTTAGTTACCACGGAAGAAAACTCAAGAGATGGTGATGAAATTGAATCCATCTCTTCAATTAAGTATTATGCACCTCGAATTTACTCATCTCAGTATCGTGCAGTTACGGCATCCGATTATGAGTCAGTTTTAGCGTATATTTACCCAAATGTTGAGTCTGTAACTGCTTATGGTGGTGAAGAAATGAGTCCACCTCGTTATGGAAAGGTTTTTATCTCTGTAAAACCTCGAAATGGTGATTTTCTTTCTGATCAGACAAAAAGAGAGTTGATTCAAAAATTAAAAAGCTTTGCAGTTGCTGGAATTGTTCCAGAATTCATTGATCTTAAGTATTTGTATGTCGAAATACAAACTTCAGCATATTATAACACAAATTTAGTAAATGATTCAGAAAATTTAAAGACAAGCGTTTCAAATGCACTTACTCAATATTCTCGATCAATTGATGTTAACAAATTTGGTGGTAGATTTAAATATAGTAAGGCAGTTAGTTTAATTGACAACGTTGATGCATCAATTACATCAAATATCACCAGAGTTCTTATCCGAAGAAACTTAATAGCAGAAATTAGCAAATTTGCTCAGTATGAAGTGTGTTTTGGTAATATGTTTCATGTTCAAGAAAAATCTTATAACATTGTTTCAACTGGATTTACAATTCAAGGTGTTGTGGGAACTGTTTATCTTGCTGATGAGGCAATTGACCGAGATAAAGGTCGAATATTCTTCTTCACATACACAGAAGGTGGAACTCCTACTATAATCAAGAAAAATGCAGGCACAGTCGATTATATGCATGGTGAAATACTTATAGATACTGTAAATATAATTTCAACAGTGATTGCAAATAATGTCATTGAAATTCAAGCAATTCCACATTCAAATGATATCGTTGGTTTGAATGATTTGTATGTTAAATTTGATATGTCCAATACAAAGGTGAACATGGTTCAAGATTTGATTGCATCGGGTGAAAACACATCTGGATCAAGATTTGTTCATACTCATAGTTATTACACACCAACTTATACTCGAAATTCAAGTTCTCCAGTCTCAACAACTGATTCAGTTCTTCCGACAACCGCAACATCTACATCATCAACAACCGCATCAAGTGGCACATACTCTACAACGATGACAACAACATCAACAACATCAGATATTAATGATAGATACCTCAATTCAAAGAGTTGAAATCAATCAGGTAATTGAAAATCAGTTACCTGAGTTTGTGCAGTCCGAAAGTCCACTTTTTGTGGATTTTATGAAACAATATTATATCTCTCAAGAATATCAAGGTGGTTCAGTAAATATTGCTGAAAATCTTGACAGATATACTAAATTACAGACATATGTTGGTGCTGCACTCACTGAATTTACTGGATTATCAACAAACACTGAATCTTTCTCTGATACTATTTTTGTTGATAGCACAAAAGGTTATCCAAGTAAGTATGGATTACTTAAAATAGATGATGAGATCATTACATACACAGGCATCGGAACAACGTCCTTTACAGGGTGTGTGAGAGGGTTCAGTGGTGTTGATAATATGGATCAGCCAACTCGTCCTGATCTACTATCATTTAACACTAGTGTTGGTGCTGCACATACTGGTGGAACAAAAGTTTTTAATTTATCAAATCTTTTTATTCGTGATTTCTTTAAAAAACTCAAAACCACCTTTGCAAGTGGATTTGAACAGAGAAAATTAGATAGTGATTTAGATCAAGTTAAGTTTATTCGTCAAATAAAAGATTTTTATAGAACAAAAGGGACTGATGAGTCATATAAAATATTATTTCGAGCATTATATGGTGAAGAAGTTAATATCATTAAACCGTCTGAGTTTTTAATTAAACCATCTGATGCGGATTATGGTTTTGCACAAGATTTTGTAGTCAAACCAATTACAGGAGATCCAAGAAATTTAAAAGGATCAACACTTTTCCAAGACAAGGACGAAAATGATAAAAATATTTTAGGCGCTTCTGGTGCGATATCAGATGTTAAAGATTTTGTATATGATGGAGAACATTATTATCAGATAAGTGTATCAAAAGATTCGATTGAGGGTCATTTTAAAGTTCCTGGCAGAACTCGAATTACTGATCCAGTTTCCATAGGTGCGACTGTGATCACAGTTGACACAACAGTTGGATTCCCTACAAGTGGTTCTTTGTCACTACCAACGACTAGTGTTGGAGTTGTTACATATACTGGTAAAACTGTAAATCAATTTGTTGGTTTAACTAGCATGAGAAATACATTATCTATTGGTGATGATGTCAGATACAATAATGTGGCTTATGGTTATTCATTTGCGAGTGCAACAAATAAAATTGAAGTTGTAATTACTGGAGTTTTAAAAGATTTTGCAATCCCACAAGAAACTTTTTACTTTGATAAAGGTGATCGAGTTCGTGTAGGAACATTTGGTATTAATAAGAGTTCAGAGGATTTTAATTTTGGATCATGGATTTACAATACAACTGTAAAACAAGCTCCAAAAACAGTCACACGTCAATCATCAAGTAGTTTTACCATTATCACAGAATCAGATCATCAACTATTAGAAGAGGATTCTATTGAGGTTCTAGATGGTAATTCAAATGTAATTGGAATCGGAAGAGTTTTAAGTGTTATCAGTGGTGCAAATCTCATATTAGGTGACTTGCCTGGAATTGATGAAGATTCAATTTCATTTATCAGAAGAAGATTAAAGAGAGGAAATAGTTCACTTCATGACAATATTACAAAATACACAACTGATGTTCAAAATACTTATGATCATGAAAGTGATAACGTTAATGCATTACCGCCACATCCTCATGCCTACGTTGCCTCACCCTCTATTCCGAGTTTAGGTAATGAACCTATAGTAGCGCCAGATCGGTCTATAACGTGGACTGGCGCCACTGGAGGCGACGTTATACAGTTAATACAGGTTACAGAGGGTGCGTCAGATCATGGATTTTATTCTGGAGAAGTTGTCACATATAATGTAATCAGTGGATCTTTGGGTCAATTAATAGATGGAAATAATTATTTTGTAAGTCGTGTTAATTCTAATAATATACGTCTCGCAAACTCCTTACCAGATTTAATTAATGAAAACTTTGTAAACGCAACTGGAACAGGAACTTTTAAAATATCAGTTCCAGATCTAGCGAATAAAAAATTAGATCATCAAAAATTATTAAAAAGAATTTCATTAAATCCATTTTTTGACGGAAATAAGTATCAAACTATACCAGGCACAACTGGAATACTAATTAACGGAACAGAAATATCAAATTACAAATCTGGAGATGTTATATTTTTTGGTGGTGTTGAGTCTATCGATGTGTTAGAGGGTGGCTCTGGATATGACATCATAAATCCACCAAGAGTTGATGTTGAAAGTCTAGCTGGTGTTGGTGTAAGTGCAACACCTGTTATAAAAGGTCAGATTGAAAGAATCGACATTATAGATCCAGGCTTTGATTATGTTGATCCACCAGTTGTAGAAATTAAAGGAGGAAATGGAAGTGGTGCTGTTTTAAGATCAAGATTAAGACAAGTAGATCATTTTATTGATTTTGATGCATCCTCCACAGGTAACGCTATCAACATTGCTGATGATACAATTGGTTTTGGAACATTTCATAAGTTTCGTGATGGAGAAGAAGTAATTTATAAAACATTTGGAGCGGGTGCAATTGGTATCGCAAGTGCTGGCATCACCACGACTGCAATTCAAAACACTCCTGATCAAAGACTTGTAAATGATGCTTCTTATTTTGTATCAAGAATAAATGCAACAACAATTAAATTAGCAAATAATAAGAATGATGCCTTAACTTTATCAAACCTCATAAACATCACAGGTTTTGCTGACGGAACACAAAGATTTCAAAGTGTAGATAAAAAACTAATTTTAGGTGATATCATAGTTGATAATCCAGGCGAGGGATTTGAAAATAAAAGAAGATTAGTTCCTTTAAGCGGCATCAATACTTTCTCAGATTATATCGAATATGATAATCATGGTTTTGAAGATGGTGAATTAATTAGATATTCTCATGATGGTATTGGAATAGGTGGCCTTGATACTGATCAAGATTACTATGTTTTAAAACTAAATGATAATCAATTTAGACTCGCATCAGCGGGAATTGGAACTACTCTTTCAGACGCAAATTACTTATCAAATCAATTTGTTGGTTTAACATCAATTGGTTCTGGAGATCATGTATTTAATTATCCACCAATTACTGTTGAAGTAAGAGGAACAATTGGAATAGAAACATCTCATCCTGAGAACCATCATGCACGAGTAAATCCTATTGTAAGGGGTTCTATAACGTCTATAAACATTGAGAAAGCTGGAATAGGTTATGGCGCATCCACAACGTTTAATTTTAGTATACCACCAACAGTTAGAGTATCTTCTGGTTCATCATCTGAATATAAGGCGATTGTATCTAATGGACAAATTCAATCTGTTATCGTAACTCGTTCTGGTGGAGAATATACTTCAACTCCAGACTTAACTATTTTAGGTGATGGTGTTGGTGCTAAAGTAGTTTCATCAATTAGTAATGGGGTCGTTGATAATGTTACTGTTAAAAATGGTGGAGTTGGATATACCACATCTTTAGTCGGAGTTCAAGAAAATTTACCTGGCTCTGGAGTTGTGTTTCTACCTAAAGTTAGATCTTGGCAAATTAACAACGTTAGGAGATATGAGGACATATTTTATGGAGATGATGGATTTTTAAGTCGTGGTGATAATGATGAGGGAATTAAATTTACATCATTCTATGCTCCTAGAGGTCTTAGAAAAATATTAAAACAAAAAAACAGTGACGGAACAATTGATTATGCATCAAATGATTTAAATATTTTAAATAACGCAGAACAGGTATCTTTAAATCACTCACCGATTATTGGTTGGGCTTATGATGGTAATCCGATTTATGGCCCTTATGGTTATGATCGTAAGGATGGTGGTATTGTAAGAATTATGAGATCTGGATATACTCTTAAAACATCAAGAGAGAATGGGCCTCCAATATCAACTTTTCCACTTGGATTTTTTATTGAAGATTACGAATATACTGCGGATGGTGATTTAGATGAAAATAATGGAAGATATTGCATTACTCCAGATTATCCAAAAGGAACATTTGCTTACTTTGCAACAATTAATCCAAATGAAAATGAAACAAGCGGAACATTTAAAAATTTCCGTTCTCCAGTATTTCCATATTTAATTGGTGAAAATTATGTTGCAAAACCTGATGAGTTTAACTTTATTGAAACAAATAATCAAGATCTTGATCTTAATACACTTAATTTAAAAAGAAACACTCATCCTTATAAACTTGATGATGCTGGATCTGAATATCAAGGAATATTTGATAGTCGTAAGAAAGTTTTACAAGAAATTGAAGTTAAATATGCGTCTCCAGGCAAAGTTGGTTCATATGAAATTGAAAATGCTGGATCTGGTTATAGAGTAAATGAAAAATTGCAAATTAAAACTGTAGGTAACGGTAGCGGTTTTTCATCTAAGATATTATCAGTTGGTGGTAAAGATATCGTATCAATCGGATCAACTGTTACAAAAATTGAAAATGTAGTTTTTAGTTACAATAATGGCACTGGAAGTGTAATTGGTCTCTCAACTCAACCTCATGGATTATTTGAGGGAGATATTGTTACTGTGTCTGGTTTATCAACTGATACACTTAGAGGTCTTGATGGTCAACATCGAATTGGATTTAGCACATCTAGATTCGCTTTGAACATTGGTGTTGGAACAACAGGAACCACAGGCATCGTAACAAGTATTGATGTTATTGGAGATTTTTCTCCTAGAAGTATAAGTGCAAATGATATTCTAAGTCTTTCTGGTATTGGAAGCACCAATGGTTTACCTCTTACAGAAAACATGTTGGTTTTAAATGTTGATAGTATCAATAGTAAGTTAAGAGTCCAGAGAGAATTTAACGGTGTTGTTGGTGTGGCCCATAGTGAGGGTCAAGCTGTTACTGCTACAAATAGATCAATTACTTTTAATCTGGGACTAGACTCTGATGTTATAACAAACGTTAATGTTCCATATTATTTTAATCCTATAGAAAGTGTTGCTCTTGGGTCAACTGCTGGAGTTGGAGTTGGATCAACTGTTGTATATACATATAAAGTTTCTGGAAATGGAATTAGTTCTACATTTGTTCCAACACAACAAATATTCTTACAGGATCATAATTTTATAACAGGTCAAAAACTTTTATATTCAAATGGTGGTGGAACTTCCTTAAGTGTTTATAATGGTATTTCAACCTTTAATCTTCCCAATAACTCTTTTGTTTTTGCAATCAATGAAGGTGATAATTTCTTAGGACTGTCAACCAATCCTATCGCAGGTATTGGAACTACTGGTAATCTTGTTGGAGTAGGCTCAACTGCACACCTTCTTTTCTATAGTGGACATGGCACTGGAACTAAACACAGTCTTAAACCACAGAAAGAAGAAATCACTGGTTTTATTGAAAAAGTAGTTGGAACTGTCGTGTGTAAAGAGAATCATGGTTTACTACAAAATGATAAGGTTTCGATATCTTTAACACCAGGCATAACAACATCATATCAAGTTGAATATGATGATTTAACTAAGAGAACAATTATAAATCCAAGATCTTTTGGATCCTCAGATGTAAATACAACCACCTCAGTATTTTCTTTGGGTGATCATGGATTTAAGACTGGTGATAAAATTTTATATAAATCCTCAGATCCAGCTCTTCCATTAGTTAATAATGAAACATACTTCATAATTAGAATTGATAAAAATTCATTTAAGTTAGCTGAGACAAAATTTAAATCAACAGAATTAATTCCAGAAACAATTACAATTACAGATGCTGGTGATGATCATACCGTAGCTTTAATCAATCCCCCAATTAATTTAACAAGGGGGTATAAGGTTGGATTTGCAGTATCTGATACATCTCTAACACAGGTAGTTTCTGGTAAGAGAACAAAAGTATTTGATCTCGACTTCTTCAGAGATCCTAACTTCACAAATCCATATTTTAATAATAATGATGATGACGGATTCCAAGTCATTGGTGTAGGAACAGTTGGTGTCACAACAACTGCTAGAGTTGATCTCTCATTAACTGATAACTCTCCAAAAGAATTATTCTATAAGTTAACACCTGTAAATTTAAATATTGATGCTGATTCTAAGAGAAACCCAGTTGTAGATTATGATGTTCTTAATAATTCCACTTTAAAGATAGAGGATAGTGCATATAATGGAACTTTCAATATTACTGGAATTGGAAGCACAACGTTTAAATTTAATATTCCAAAACAACCAGAAAAAGACACATACACCAAAGATGAGGCTGTAGTTTTAAAGTATGCAACTTCATCAACAACAACTTCTGGATTAATTGATAGCATTGAATTAACTTCAAAAGGTAGAGGTTATAATACAATACCAATTGTAACTTCAGTTGCTTCAACTGAAGGTGTGGGTGCAATCATCAGATTAAATAGCGCAGATATTGGAACTTTAAGAAGATACTCAATTAAAAATATTGGATTTGACTATTCGGCTGATAATACTATTCAACCATCTGTTCAATTACCACAAATTTTAAGATTAGATAAATTATCAACTATTTCAAATATAGGAATTAGTTCTGGTGGTAAAAATTACTTAGAGCCACCCAAAGTAGTTGTTATTGACAGAGTTACTGGACAACTTAATGATGAAATTATTACAAGATCAAAATTACAGGGAACTTCTGTTTCTGAAGTTGAATTATTAAGAAATACCAATTCTTTGTATGATACTAATCCTAAGATAGTTGCAACTAACAATACAAATGGTGTTAGAGTTAAGAATCTCTCATTTACAAGTGGAACTAATGTTGTAGATCTAACTCTTGAAGGCACGTTCACATCATCAACATATCCATTTACTTTAGGTAAAAAAATATATGTTGAGAATATTGGAATTGGATCGACTGGAAGTGGATATAACTCATCTGATTACTTATATGAACCTTTTGTAATTACAGGTGTCAATACAAATCCTGGCGGTGGTAATGCAACCGTATCTTACAAATTAGATACATTAGTTACAAATCCTGGCATCTTTAGTGGGCCATCATCCTCTGGAAGAGTCATACCTTTTGAAGATGTTGCAACTTTTAATATTGGCATTAAGCCAAATCAATTTAGTGTTGGTGAAATAGTGAGCACTGGTGATAAAGTAGGAACTGTTGTTGGTTGGAATGAAGACAACAAATATTTAAAAGTTCTTTCAAATGACACATTTAAGGTTGATGAATCATTGAATGGTAGATCTTCTAAGTCGGTAGCATTTATTACTCAAACAAACACATTCTCTTCTACTTTTGAGATTGATTCAAATTCAGAAGTAACAACAGGGTTTAGAAAAGAGACTGGAAAATTAAATACAGAGCTTCAAAAGATACAAGATAGTGATTATTATCAAAACTTCTCATATTCTTTGAGTAGTCCTATTCAGTATGATACTTGGAAAGATCCTGTTAATAGTTTAACACATGTGGTTGGTTTTAAAAACTTTGCAGATGTAAATATTGTTTCAATCGCATCCACAGATGACAAGAATCGAAGTAAAGCAAGCGTTGGTGTTTCAACTAACGTTGCGATTGTAGTTTCTGATTTAGTTAGTGAGGATGAATCTCTTCATAAAACATATGATTTTGATTTAGTTACAGAGAACTCAAAAAATATTGGTGGATTATTTGCATCAGATGAAATTAACTTTAGTAATAAAATTATTACTGATTACATTGAATCAAGAACTAATCGTGTAATTCCAATTGATGGCATAAGTTCACAATTCAATGATCTACCTCGTGCAACTGCGTTCTCTGACGTGGCTGATTTTGATATTACCGAAGTTGATGGAGTTAAGTTTTATGTTTTAGTATTTGATACTCGATTCTCTGGTGAGAAACAAATTATGCAAGTTAACTTGCTTCATGACGAGTCAACTGGTTATATGATGTCATTTGGTAGAGTTGAAACTCAAATTGACTTAGGAAGTTTTGATTTTTCAGTTACTGGTAATATTGGTTCTTTAAGATTCTTCCCAGCTAAATCCAAGAACAATAATTATGCAGTAAGAATTCTTGCACAAGAAACATTTAAGGATACTAAAACTACTGGCATTAGTTCTTTGACTGTTGGAACTGGTTATGAAATTAAATCAGTTTCTTCTGGTATTGGTTCAACTGATCCATCTCCTGTTCAAGTTGTAGGATTTGGAACAACTGCATTTACAACTACAAAATTACTTGTATTGACAAATGAACTTGGTGGAGAACAAAGAAGTCAATTAAATGAATTAGTTGTTTTAAATGATAGTGAAGAAGTGTATCTCCTAGATTATGCTCAGATGACAAATGATAATACTTCATCAACTGATGCTCCAAGTGTAGGACTTGGAACATTTGGTGCGGATGTAAGATCTGGTATTACAAGTGTTTACTTTACACCTGTGACTGGTGTTGGCGTCACAATGAGGGTTCATCAGACATCAATTGGTTCAACAGCTACAGGTATAGGAAGCACCACTGTATCTTTAAATCAAATTTTAACCACTACAACTGATATTGCATCAACAGGAACTCCACAACCAACAAGAATCAGTGGATTTAGTTCAAACACATATGTGGCGTCTGATGCATTGATTGAAATACATGATACAACCAATGATCGATACGCAGTTACTCAGGTAACGATGATACATGACAGTGTAACTCCATACTTTACAGAGTTTGGTTACATGGATAATTTCTCCAATAACAATGCTGGTATTGGAACTGTGGGTGTTGGTTACTCATCTACATCAGGTGGAGATCTTGAACTTCGTTTAACTCCTCCAGCAAATACAGCTGTTACAACAAAAGTATTTCAATATAATCTTAGAGAAACTGGAACTGGTGGTGTTGGTTTTGTAACGTTTACAGACTCAAGATTAAAGTCACAAGAGGGAACATACACAGGAACAGACAATGATATCAAGTTCTCATTTAATTTGAAAAATGAAGGAAGTCCAATATTCCATAAAGTTTTTGATTCTGAAGATGACTCGATTGTAGATTTAGTAAATAATCAATTCATTATTGACAATCATTTCTTCCAAACTGGAGAAGAAATAACATATAATCCGATTGGTAGTGGAACGACCATGAACATCGGAATTGCAGCAACTACAATTTCTGGAATCGGAGTTACTAATAAGTTACCATCTACAGTGTTCGCAGTTAAGATTGCAGAGAATAAATTTAAACTTGCTGCAACTGCAGCTAAGGCTCTTCAACCAGTTCCAGAGATTCTTAACATTACTGCTGTTGGAGTTGGAACAACTCAGGCATTTACCGCAAAAGATCTTAACTCTAAGGCTCTAGTAACTCTTGATAATAATATTCAAAGTCCTGTAATTCAGTCTCCAGTTAACACCACATTGGCAGCAGATGCTGGAACAGTTAGTGACTTTATAACTTTATCTGGAATATCATCATTCTTCTCAGGAGATGTGATTAAAATTAATAATGAGTTTATGAAGATTGATACAGTCGGTATTGGTGCTTCAAATAGATTGTTAGTTAAAAGAGCTCAACTTAATTCTGCACTTGCAAATCATAGTGAGGATGATACTGTTACCAAATTCTTAGGCAATTATCAGATTGTTAAAGATACAATTAGTTTTACAGATGCACCTAAAGGAGAAAAAGGCCCATCTGGTTTAACAACCTCTAACACTTTTGTAGGACGCATATTCACACACACTGGTATCCCTGGCGGAACACAGGATACATACTCAAATAACTTTGTGTTTGACACTGTAGAGGATCAATTCACAGGTATTGCAACCAACTTCATTCTTAAGTCTGGAGGTGCAGATGTAACTGGATTTGCAACTAACACAGGTGTAATTCTTTTGAATGAAATATTCCAGAATCCAAATGATGATTATATTATATCAGAAACTGCTGGTATTACATCTGTAAGTTTCACAGGTGCTGGAGTGTCAGTTGGTTATGATGTTAATGTTTCATCTATACCTAGAGGTGGTGTAATTGTTTCTGTCGCTGAGACTTCATCATTTGGTTATCAACCATTAGTGGCTGCTGGTGGAACTGCAATTGTGTCTTCTGCTGGAACTGTTACATCAGTATCAATAGGAAATAGTGGATCTGGATACAGAGTAGGACTTCAAACAAATATTTTAGTTAAGGCTCGTGGAAGTTCTGGTATTGTTACAATTGGAAAAGCGAATGTAAGTGCTGGTTTAGTTACATCTGTTACAATCACAAGTGGTGGATCAGGATTTAGTCAATTATCACCACCAATTCTTGAATTTGAAAAACCACTCAACTATGAAAATATGAGATTAGTTGGTAGTTCAACTGGTATTGGTGCATCTGTATCTGTTCGTGTTGGTGCTGCATCAAGTATAATTAGTTTCCAGATTACAAACTATGGTTATAATTATAAGATTGGAGATGTATTAACAATTGAAGAAGGTGGTCAAGCTGGCATTTTAACGAGTGCAAACGTTGGAGTTACTACTTTCTCTTTAACTGTTGAAGATACATTTAATGATAGTTTCTCAGGATTTACTTTTGGTGAACTAGAAAAGTTAAATACATTTGAAAATTTATTTGACGGTGACAGAAGAACATTTAATATTACAAAAACAGTTGGTGCAACAGAGACACCAATTACACTAAGATCTGCAAAAGGATCTCCAATCAAACCAGAATATAATTGCTTAGTATTCTTGAATGATATTATTCAGATTCCTTTTGAAAGTTATGTATTTAATGGTGGTTCACAGATTACATTCTCTGAAGCTCCTAAATTGGGAGATAGATTAAGAATCTATTATTATCGTGGATCTGAACATGATGTGGTTGATGTTGATATATTGGAAACAGTCAAACCTGGCGATAAACTGACAATCAATCAATATCCTGATGTTGGACTTAATTTTGTATTCCAACAGTTACCAAGAACAATTAGTGGTATTACAACCTCAGACGCTGTAACTACAAACACTTATATTGATTCTGGAATCACTACAAACAGAACATTAGAAAGACCTGTAACTTGGAAGAAACAGATAGCTGATGTTGTGATTGGAAACATTAATGTTGGAAAAGATCGTGTTGAATTAGAGGCTGGTATTCGTCCAACTGCATATATTATCAATAATGTTTCTGCAGCATCAACTGAAATATTTGTAGATTCAGCAGTTCCATTGTTTAATCAAACAGATGACATCGTTGAAGTTAAACAAAGTGCGTTGATCATTGACAGAACAACTAAAACTGGTGTTGCAGCAACAGCTATTGTTTCCGCTGGTGGTTCAATAACTAGTGTTGTGATATCTGATGGTGGATCTGGATATACATCTGCACCTCTAGTTTCAATTGGTGTGACTGCTGGTATCGGAACAATTCATGCTGGTATTGGAACAACTTCAACAAACGCAACAGCAACAGCGACAATATCTGGAGTTGGGACTGTTTCTGCGATTACAATTGTAAATGCTGGTCTTGGATATACAAATACAAATCCACCAATTGTGATGGTTGAAGCACAATCTCAAACACAAGAGACAGTTTCAAGCATTAAGTATGAAGGTGATTTTGGCATCATAACTGGCATTGGAACAACATCCGTAGCTGGAATTGGAACTGCAATGCAATTTGATTTCTTTATTACAAAAGATTCTGTTCTTCGTGATACATCAGTTATGGGATCAGCTGTAACTGTGAGTGGTATTCAATCAGGATATTATTTTACTGTATTTGATAGCAATGTTGGAAATGGTTTAACATCATATGACAATCCAATTGGCATTACGACGGTTGGTATTGGCACATCCTTTATAGATAATATATACAAAGTGCATAGTGCTAAAAACATAACTGGTGATGCTTTTGGTATTGGTTCAACCACTCTAAGAAGAGTAACTGTAAGCGTAAGTTCCACGGAAGGTATCAGTATTGGAAGTAGCCAATTCTTTGGTAGATTCTCTTGGGGTCGTTTACATGACTTTGTTAAACCAGAAACTAACTCATTCACAGCTGTAAATACAGACGGTGTTACAGGAATTAAGACTGGCCCAGTGATCATTCGATCAAGGGATTTAAAAGAGTCTTACATCTAACATAAATAAAAAAAAAGTTATTGATAAAATGTCAGCAATTATAACTGATCAACTGCGAATATTAAACTCTGAGAATTTTGTAACAGGGATAGCTTCAACTGCAAATAGTTATTATGCGTGGATTGGATTACCAAATCCAACTGATTTTCAGTCAGATTGGAATGAAAATCCTCCTTCGCCAAAAGATTCTTTTAGTGAAGAGAATGATTATTGGGATACGATGATCGCTCTTAAGAAGATAAATTCAGATGATATTGCAAGAGTTGTAAGAAAGATAAGTTGGTCATCAGGAACAACATATGAAATGTATCGAGATGATTATTCTCGATCCAATCTGTCTCCTCAAACTAGTTCCACAAATTTGTATGACACAAATTATTATGTGATGAATCAAAACTTTAGAGTTTATGTTTGTCTACAGAATGGAACAACACCAGAAAACCCCAGTGGAAGACCATCTCTTGATGAACCTCTGTTTACCGATTTAGAACCAAGATCTGCTGGAACATCTGGTGATGGATATATTTGGAAGTATCTTTTCACAATTGATCCAAACAGTATTATTAAGTTTGATTCTACAAGTTTTATACCTCTACCACAAAATTGGTCAACTAACAATGACGTGGCTGCAGTCAGAAATAATGCTGCAACTAGTGGACAGTTGAAAATTGTCACAATCACAAATCGTGGTGTAGGTTACGGAACTGCTGCAACTTACAATAATGTTCCAATCAAAGGTGATGGTAGTGGTGGTAGGTGTTCTGTAACAGTCAACGCTGCTGGTAAAATGGACTCTGTTGAAGTAACTAATGGAGGATCTAATTATACATTTGGAACTGTTGATTTAAACTCTGTAGGTTTGACTAATCCATCAGGATCTACAGACGCTGCGTTTAATGTAATTATTCCACCTCAAGATGGTCATGGTGCTGATATCTATAGAGAGTTAGGTGCGAACCGAGTTTTGATATATTCTCGTTTAGAAAATGATGCATCAAACCCAGATTTTATTGTAGGAAATCAATTCTCTCGTGTTGGTCTATGTCGTGATCCTCTTGCTTTTGGATCTGATAACAAATTGACACTTCAAAAAGCGAGCGCTATCTATGCACTTAAATTGATTGGTGCTGGTTCAACAACCACATCATTCACTGCTGATTCTGAGATTACACAAACCGTTGGTGTTGGATCAACAGCTGTTGGTCGTGTAATCAACTGGGATGCCACAACTGGTGTTTTAAAATATTGGCAAGATCGTAGACTCGCAATATCAACAGATGGTTCAATACCCACATACGGTTATGAATTATTGAGATTTACAGCTGATCCTGGCACAGGTGGTGGTGTTGCAGTATCTGGTGGATCTAATGATCTAAATATAGATACTAATTTTGGTGTAGACTCCTCACCAATGATATCTACCTCAATAAATAGTAGGACTTATAATTTAGGAATGAGTTTTGTGAAGGGTGTTGCTAATCCAGAGGTTAAAAAATATAGCGGCGACATCATTTACGTTGATAACAGAGCCGCAGTGACTCGTAGTTCACAGCAGAAAGAAGACATCAAGATCGTATTGGAATTTTAAACAATCATGCCACAGGAAACTAATCTTAACGTCAATCCATATTTTGACGATTTTGATAAAAATAAAAATTTTTATAAGGTTCTCTTTAAACCAGGCTCTCCTATTCAGGCAAGAGAATTAACTGGATTGCAATCAATATTGCAAAATCAAATTGAACAGTTCGGAACTCATTTGTTTAAAGAGGGCGCTAAAGTAATTCCAGGCAATACAACTTATGATAGTAATTATACATGTATTCAGATTGAGAGTAATTTTTTAGGTATTCCAGTATCTTCTTATATTGATCAACTTGTTGGTGTTAGAATTACTGGAGCTACCTCAGAGGTAACTGCGACTGTCAGAAAAGTTTTATTAGAAGAAGATTCAATTAGAGATACTCTAACATTATACATTAAATATGAACAATCTGGAGCTGATGAAGTATCAGATGTTTTTCAAGATGGTGAAAGTTTACTGACTGGTGTTAATATTGTTTACGGTGCATCCGTGATTGCTGCAAACGAACCATTTGCAAATACTTTAGCTGCTGATTCAAATGCTATTGGATCTGCTTTTTCTGTTTCAGAAGGTGTTTATTTTATTCGAGGAACTTTTGCACAGGTTAATACTGAAACATTGTTATTAGATCAATATGGATCAAGTCCATCATATCGTGTTGGATTCAACGTTGAGGAAAGTTTTGTCACCGCTGACGAAGATCCTTCATTGAATGATAATGCATCTGGATTTACAAACTTTGCTGCTCCAGGCGCTGATAGACTTCAAATGAATATTAGTTTGGAGAAAAAAGATTTAGAAAATTTTAATGATCAAAATTTTATAGAAATTTCTAGAATTGAAGATGGAATTATACAAACTTTTGTAAAAGAAACAAATTATAATTTAATTAATGATACTTTAGCAAAAAGAACTTATGACGAATCAGGAAATTATTATATAACTCCTTTTGCTGTTCATGTAAGAGAGTCATTAGATGATGGTATTGGTAGTGACGGAATCTTCACTAGAGAACAATTAACATCAGAGGGAAATACACCCTCAGACGATTTATTGACTGTTAAGGTATCGCCAGGAAAAGCTTATGTAAAGGGATATCAATTAGAAAGATTAGCTACAACTTTTTTAGATGTTCCTAAACCAAGAACAACCAGAGAAGTTTTAAATGAGGGTGTCGTATATTCTACAGGGGATCCCCTTCTTGTTAATAATATTTCTGGTTCTCCTAGTTTAGGTATTGGAACAACTGCTACAATTTCTTTAAGAAGTAGAAGAAAGGGAGAAAGTGGTGGAACTGAAATTGGACTTGCAAGAGTTTATGATTTTCAAACAGAGCCTGATAAACATCAAGATGCAACAACTCAATATGAACTTCGTTTATTTGATATAAAAACTTTTACTCATATTCGAGTTGGAACAGCAATTACGTCTATATCAACTGGAGATAGAATACAAGGTAAAAGAAGTGGTGCTGTTGGATATGTGAGGAATATATCGGCTAATACAAAAACATTTAGTATGTCAGATGTGACTGGAACGTTTAGGAGATTTGAAGGTTTTACTATTAATGGTGTTAATTCTAGAAGAACTATAGTTAAATTTACTGATCATTCGTTCGATGATGTCACATCTGTGGAACTCGCAGTTGGAGTTTCTACTTTCTCAGCTGATGTTGTTCTTGATGATGCCACTAAACTTACTTCTATGCTTTCTGGTGACTTTGAATTAAAGAATCAAAATGTCCCAGGCCAAGGAAAGGGAAATGGTGGTGTAATTAAAGCAGCTGGAAAAAACTTTGTAGGTATTATAACTGCTAATAATATTGTAAGTTACACTGTGCCTGGCGAAACTGTTCCTCGTTTCAATCGTATCAAAGGTGTGAGTGTATCAGGAGATGAAATTCAAGTTGTAGGAATTCCAACAGTCACTGGTGTTTGTGGTGGTGGAGTTCATGATGGTGATGCTTCAACAACACTTAACGTTAATGATTTATTAATTTTAAAACCATCATTTGAAATTGGTTCAAATAATTTTTTAACACCTGTATCTAATACTGATATTGAGAGTGTTGATGTAACAAATACAACACTTCAAATCAGAAAACAATACACAGATATTTCAGTTGAAAATAATCAGTTTACAACACCCACAGCTGGTAAAGATTTATTTTTCCAACCTTTTGATATTCAAAGATATTTTATATCATATGATGATGGATCTATAGAATCCTTAACTTCTGATCAAGTTGAAATCTCTGATGATAAAAAAACAGTGACTTTTGTTGCATTGAGTAAATCGTCAGGAAAAGCAAATCTTTTTACAACTGTTTTAAAATCAAAAGTAACAACTAAACAGAAAAAATTAAATGAAGCAAATGTTTTAGTCATTGATAGATCTAGTTCAACGGCTTCTGGAATTGGAACTAATACTTTAAATGATGGACTGACTCATCATAATGCCTATGGAACTAGAGTTCAAGATGAAAAAATATGTCTAAATGTGCCAGATGCAGTTCAACTATTGGGAGTTTTTGAATCTAGAGATACCTCAGAACCAGACTTACCATCACTTACGTTGAGTGGATTTTCGGGGCCAAATTCATCAAATCAAGATTTAATTCTTGGAGAACAACTAACAGGTTTAGATACTGACGCTATTGTTTCTGTTGTTGAAAGATCGGGAACAACCTCTGTTGGAATTGTTAACCTAAATGAAGAGAATTTTTTAATTGGTGAAACTGTTAGAGGGTCAAAGTCTGGTGTAACTGCTACTGTAGCTGCAGTCACAGAGGGTGATCGAGATATCACTGATTTTTATAGTTTAAATACAGGACAAAAACCAACTTTTTATGATTTTTCTTTTATTGAAAGATCTAAAACATTTGATGGATCTGAACGTTTTGAAACTGATAATACAGGCGCTCCAGAGAGAAAATTAAAAATTGTATTTAAGAATTTCTTTGTTGAGGACTCTGACGCAGGGGATTTTTATAGTGCAACAAGTTACCCAGTTGAAAGTAAACCTTTAATCACAGTTGATCCTAGTTACCAACAACTTCTAACAGATTTAATTGATTTAAGACCTAGAGTTGCAAATTATGATCCATCATCATCGTCAACTTCACCATTTAGTTATGGTTCTAGACAGTTTACAACCACAGGCGATGGATCTTTAAATCCCTTAGCTTCTGATGAATTATTAGTTGTCAATTATGACTACTATCTTGGAAGAGTAGATAAACTATTTTTTGATAAAAATGGTGAATTTGTATATCTTCAAGGAGTCCCTGCGGAAGATCCACAAGAGCCATTAGGAATTGGTGATGCGATAGAGGTTGCAAAGTTAACTCTTCCACCATATTTACAAGAGGTATCTCAAGTTCAAATTGAAAGAACTAAACATAAACGTTTTACTATGGCTGACATAGGAAGACTTGAGAAAAGACTAGAAAATGTTGAATATTACACTAGACTTTCCATGCTTGAACTTGAAACAAGCACTTTAGAAGTCACAGATGCAAATGGTTTAAATCGTTTTAAATGTGGATTCTTTGTTGATAACTTTAAGAAACATGAAAATCATCAAATAGGACATCCTGATTTTAGTGCAAGCACAGATCAAGAAAATGGTTATCTAAGGCCTGGGCATTTTACAACCTGTATCGACTTAGTGCCTGCATCCAAAGCTAAATTTGGATTGGATGGTGTTAGAAGAAGACGTAGAACAGATTTAAAATATGCTAATGATATTTCTGGAACAAATAATAGAAAAACAATAGGTGGTGGAGTCACTATTGATTATAGTGAAGTTGTAATGATAAGACAAAGATATGCATCTCGTATTGAAAATGTAAACCCATTTTTGATCGCATATTATGATGGTGATGTCAAATTATTTCCAGATTCAGATACTTGGGTAGATACTAAGAAAATAGATGCAAATATCATACACGATACGTCTGAATATGATTTAGCTCTATTGAAACATGGTATCAATGCAAAAACAGGACTTAGTGAAGTTGAGTGGGGAGCTTGGCAAACTGATTGGGTTGGTAAAAAAGTTACAGGCACTTACGTTGAAACTGTTGCAAAACAGCAAATTGGAAAAGTAAAGCCTGGCGATAAGAAAATAAAAGGCGCCAAAATGAAGGTTCAACATATTCCAAATGGAAAAATGACCAAGAAACTTAATGGAAAGTGGGTGCCAAAAGGAAAAGGTGTGATAATTGATGCTGTATTAGAGACAAAACAAAAATATCAGGATATTAAAATTACAACTAAAATGTCAAAAGAAGGCATTCAATACAAAGTTACTCCAAAAATTACAACAGAGGTAATTGGAGAAAAAATTGTAAGTAGTGATAAGTCTCCTTATATGAGGAAAAGACAGATTGAAATTACTGCAACTGGTCTTAAACCAAGAACTCGTTTTTATCCATTTTTTGATGGAAGAAGAATGGAGGGTTACTGTTCTCCTAAATTAGTTGAAATTGAAATGCAAGAGGGTGTATTTGAGGTCGGTGAAATTGTTGAAGGTGAAATTTCTTTTGGACAAAAAGTTGATTTTGGTGATTTTAAGAACAAAATACATGCTCCTTTATATAAAAAAGGCAGAAAGGATGAACTTGTCTGTAGAATATGTCAACCAAATCATAAGGAAGGGCCTTTTGATGCACCAACTAAAACATATAAAAAGAATCCATATAATCCTAAACAAACTATTCCATCAAGTTACTCATCATCTTCAACTTTATTAAACCTTGATACTTTCAGTTTAGTGAATATGGTTGATGATGAATTTCTTGGAAAAGTTAGAGGTGGTATGAGATTAATTGGACAAACTAGTGGTGCGGAAGCCGTGGTGAAAGGTCGTAAAGGTGGTGATGATGGTGAAAGTAAAGGTTATCAACTTTATGGAAACAGATTTATTTCAGACTCCTTTGGATATTTAAAACTTGTTATGAGTATTCCAGATCCAAAATTTAAGAATGGCCCTAAATTTGAAACTGGAGTTAAAACTCTTAGATTAACACCGAGCCGAACAAATTCAGAAATTCCAGGCGGCGTAAAGAGTCATGGAGAGGCGAACTTTTATGCACAAGGAACTTTGAACACAGTTCAAGAGACAGTCATGAGCACAAAAATTCCTAAAGTTAAAAAACTTAGTGTTCAAGATCAGAAAGTATTAAATGAAACTATATCAAAGAAAGTTGGAGGTAAGTTTAAAGAATTAAAAGGTATTCAATATTATGATCCTCTTGCACAAACTTTCAGAGTTGATGAAAGTTCTGGTGTCTTCTTAACATCTGTAGAAGTATTTTTTAGAGATAAAGATGATGAAATTCCTGTAACAATTCAATTAAGAACTGTTCAAACTGGTTTCCCAACATCTAAAATTTTACCATATAGTGTTGTTTCACTAGATCCAGATGAAGTCAATGTGTCGGAAGATGGAAGTGTAGGAACTAGATTTACATTTGATTGTCCTGTGTATGTTGAAGGAGCTCAAGAATATGCGATTGTTCTTGTCACACCATCAGAAAACTATTCAGCATGGATTTCTAGAATGGGTGAGGTTGATGTATCAACGGCTAACTTACCAGATAGTGAACAAGTTATAATCAGTCAAGCGCCATACTTGGGTAGTTTATTTAAATCTCAAAACGGAACAACTTGGGATGCAAGTCAATTAGAGGATATGAAGTTTGTCCTTCGTAAGGCTAAATTTAACATTGGAAGTCCAACAACTGTTCGTGTATTTAATCCAGAAATTTCAGTTGCAAATAATTTAATTGAAAGTTTACCAGCAAACTCAGTTAAGTTTTTATCAAGAAAAGCCACCATTGGACTTGGAACTTTCCTACCAGCTGTGACAGAAGGATTAGTTCCTGGCGTAATTATTAAACAGGCTGGTAATGAATCTGCGTCTGCGACATTATTGAATATCTCTGGTATTGCAACAATTAACGGATCAAATGATCTCACAATCATTAATCCTGGCGTTGGTTATACTCCATCTACAGCAGTTCAAACATACTCTAATGTTCCAACAGTTACATTAACTGGATCAGGAAGTGGTGCAATTGCTGATGTAACTATTGATAATGGTGTCGTTGGTGCAGTTACCTTTACAAGTGGTGGAAATGGTTATGTTGTAGGTGACACTGTTGGTCTTGGAACAATTGGCCTTGGTAATGGTAGTGGAGATATTATTTCTGTTGGTTTAATCACTGCAAGAAATACTTTGTTTGTTGATAAAGTTCAAGGAACATTCAATATTGGTGTTGGAACAGTTACATATAATAATGGATCGGTGATATTATCATTAGATGGTAAAACTGGAATTGGAACAACAACAGATGGAAGTGATCATCAAGTTGGAACTGCAACTACAATATCAACATTTGAAGTTGATCCAATATTTGATGGACAACATATGGTTGTGCAACATCGAGCTCATGGTATGCATAGCGATTTAAATAGAGTATCAATCAAAGGTATTCAACCAGATACTCCTATTACCACTTTGACATCAAATTATAATAGAAGATCTACAGGAAACATATCTGTTGTTGATTCATCAAGTTTTGCAACATTTGAAGGTGTTGGAGTTGGAACAACTAATTATGGATATGCGATGATTAATGGTCTTGAAATTGTTGCATACACAGGTGTGGCTAATGGGCAAATTACTGGAATTACAACCAGAGGTATTGGCCCTCGTTCATTCATGATTGGGCCTGGTGGTGGACAGAGAACACCTAGAAGATCATATAACGTTGGAGCTCAAATTCAGAAGTATGAAGTTAATGGAGTTAGTTTAAGAAGAATTAATTGTTTTCATAATTTTAGAAATACTAACACAAATATTCATCCAATCACATTAGATGAGTATACACTCAGAATTATCATGAGTGATAATAAAGGTTTAAACAATGTGTCTCCAGGCGAAGACCGAAGTGGTAATGGTAGTCTTCCAGCATTGTTCTTTAAAGAAACGAAGAATGATGGCGGAACTGTTGCGAGACATACAGAAAATATACAATTTGAAACTCTAACACCAAATGTGCAAACTTCAACTCCTCCAGGCACATCTATAACCGCCAAAGTTAGAACAATTTCTGCTACGAGTATTGGTGGATCTGAAGAATCTTTCCAAGATCAAGGATTTGAAGATATTAACTTAGATGAAATGAATCATTTTGAAACTCCTCGAATGATCGCCTCGGAAATTAATCAATTAGCTAATTTAAGAGGCGTGACTCCTGCTGCTAAGTCATTAACGATGGAATTTACTTTATTATCTGATGATGAAAATATTTCACCAATGATAGATACTGAAAGAATGTCTGCTGTGTTATCTTCAAATAGATTAAGTGATGGTGATTTTAGTGATGACTCTTTCATGAAGAGAACAAAAACCACTGGTGAAGATCCTAACACTGCAACTTATATTTCAAATATGGTTGTATTAGACAATCCAGCAACCTCTATATTATTAGAGTTTTCTGGATATAGAACAGAGGGATCATCTATTAGAGCATTTTATAAAACTCTAGAGGAAGGATCTTCTGAGGATAGTTTTGATCGTAATTTTGAAGCTTTCCCAGGCTTCTCTAATCTTGATCAATTTGAAAAAGTAATTAATCCGTCAAATAATACTGGAGAACCTGATCAGAATGTTCCCCCTAGTGTTGGAGATGAATTTTTAGAGTATTCTTTCAATTCAAGAGTCATACCAGCATTTACAGCTTTCCAGATTAAAGTTGTAATGGTTGGAAACAATCAGGCAAAACCACCGAAGATTAAAGAACTTAGAGGAATTTCATTTGCATAATGAGTAATTATACACCTGTCGAAGGACAAAAGGGTCTCTATCGAGATAATGACACAGCTGCCATAATCAATAGGGATAAAAATGCTTACAAGTCTTATATGTCTCGTAAAAAAGCTCTTGATTCTAAAGATAATGGTCTTTTATCTACTCTTGTTCAAAAACTAAATAATTAGAAAAATGGCACAACAGGTAATCACATTTGATCCAGATGTTGCCGTTCCAATGGGTGTAAATCTTACCATATTTTCTGGTGCTGATTTTAACACCACATTTACAGTAAAAACTTCTGCTGGTTCGAGTATAGATTTTTCTAACTATACAGGAAGAAGCAATATAAAGAAATCTGCGATTGGAACTGCAAATACTTTTGGCGTGACTCTTGGTGACTCAAATGGAAGGGTAACTCTTTCGATGGGTTCAACTGTTACTAGGAGTTTATCTGAAGGTAGATATCTATATGATGTCAACGTAAGTTCTGGTTCTACTTTCTTTAAAATAATAGAAGGTAACGTGCTTGTAAGAACAGGTATTTCAACTTAGAGGTGAAGAATGGCTCAACCAACTTCAAGAGAAGGTTTAATAGATTACGCAAAGAGACAGTTGGGTTTTCCTGTCTTAGAGATTAATGTTGCAGATGAACAGTTTCAAGATCTGTTAGACGATGCTATCCAAATATATCAAGAGAGACATTATGACGGTATCGCTAGAATGTATCTTAAATATAAAATTACGCAAGATGATATTGATAGAGGACAAGCGAGAGGAGGAGATTCAACTTTAGGAATTACAACAACAACCACAACTTCAACAGTTGGATTATCAACAACCTTTAATATAGAAGAGAATAATAATTACATACAAATGCCTCCATCTGTGATCGGAGTCAATCAGATATTTAAAGTTAGATCAGATACTGTTTATGATGGTTTGTTCAACATTCGTTATCAGTTATTCTTAAATGATTTATATGCTTTTGGATCAATTGATCTCCTTCAATATGCGATGGTTCAAACCAAACTTGAGGACATCACTTTCTTATTAAATCCAGACGTAAGATACCGATTTAACATTCGTCAGGATCGTCTTTATATTGATGTTGATTGGGCACAAATAAACAAGGATGATTATTTTGTAATTGATTGTTTCCGAATCTTAGATCCAGATGATTTTACAAAAGTGTATAATGATCAGTTCTTAAAGAGATATTTTACAGCACTATGTAAAAGACAATGGGGACAAAATCTAATCAAGTTTCAAGGTGTTCAATTACCTGGCGGTATTCAATTAAATGGTCGTCAGATATATGATGATGGTGTTGCCGAGTTGGCTGAAATAAGATCCAAGATGGCAAGCGATTATGAAATGCCTCCACTTGATATGATTGGATAATGTTAAATCCGTTTTTTCTACAAGGCTCAAAAGGAGAGCAAGGTTTAGTTCAAGACTTAGTTAACGAACAACTAAGGATGTATGGCATCGAGTGTCATTATATTCCTCGTAAGTTAGTTACTTCTAGAACTATCATGAAAGAAGTAACTGAGTCTCGTTTTGATCAGGCATTTCCTCTTGAAGCATATTTAATGAATATTGATGGATATGCTGGACAAGGAGATATACTTACAAAATTTGGTGTTCGAGTGACTGATGAAGCGACATTTGTAATATCAAAAGAAAGATTTGAGGAAGCAGTTGCACCATTTTTAGAACAACAAGAAGATGATTATGAATTATCAAATCGACCTAAAGAAGGGGATTTAATATTCTTTCCGTTAGGAAAAAGAATGTTTGAGATTAAGTTTGTAGAACATGAGAGACCATTTTACCAACTACAAAAAAATTACGTCTATCAATTACAATGTGAACTCTTTGAATATGAGGATGAAGTTATTGACACCAATGTCAATGCAATTGATAAAGTTGTTCAAACAGAAGGTTATATTGCAAGATTAATTTTATCTGGTGTTGGTAGTGATGCAACAGCAAATACAACTTTAAACTTTGGTGCTGTTCAACAAATATTTTTACAGAATGATGGTTACGGATATGTAGCTGCACCCACAGTTTCAATTAGCACATCACCTGGCGTAGATGCAACCGCAGTTGCAATCATGACATCTCGATCTGGTATCGGAACTGCAAAATCTATTGACAGAATTCTTTTAATCAATCCTGGCAGTGGATACATCGGAATACCCACTGTAACCGTGCCAGGCGCTGGTATAGCGACTGCTGGCATCACTTCTTTAGGTTCTGTAGGTATCGTTACAATTACATCTGGTGGATCAGGTTACACCACAACACCAAATGTTGCAATTACTACCGCACCATCAGGAGGAACAGATGCAACTGCTGAGGCAGTTATGGTTGGTGGAACAATAAGATCAGTAAGAATTAGTAATGCTGGTGCTGGATATACCGTTGCACCAACAATTACAATCGGTGCTGCGACAACCATTGGAAATGGAGATTATGTATTTAATGAGACAGTTCAAGTTTCTTCAAGTTCTGCTGAGACTGCAAGAGTTAAAGTGTGGGATGCAGGGTCTAGAACTCTTGATGTCAGTATGCTTACTGCAATGCAATTCCAAGTCGGTGAAAAGATCAAAGGACTTGAATCTGGTGCAGAATATGTTATACTATCTGTAGATTATGATACTCCTAATGATTACCCAAATTCACAATATAAGGCAGATCAATATAACGATAACGCAGATTTTGAAACAGAGGCTGATGCCATTTTAGATTTCTCTGAGGGCAATCCTTTCGGAACCTTCTAAATAGTTAGAAAGCATTGATATGTTAGGGACTTACTTCTATCATGAAATATTAAGAAAGACAGTTATCGGTTTCGGAACTCTCTTTAATAATATTAACATTCGACACAAGGATGCGAGTGGAACAAATTTTAGTGTCATGAAAGTGCCATTGGCTTACGGGCCAATGCAAAAATTCTTGGCAAGAATTCAACAACAACCTGATTTAGACAGAGAGACAGCAATAACTCTTCCTCGATTGTCTTTTGAGATGGGAGGGATACAATATGATCCAACTCGTAAGACTGGAATTGCACAAACTTTTCTTGCAAAAAGTGGAACAAATGTAAAGAAAGTTTATATGCCTGTTCCATATAATATTGGATTTGAACTTAGTATTATGGCTAAGTTGAGTGATGATGCATTACAAATACTGGAACAAATTATTCCTTATTTTCAACCATCATTTAATATTACTGTAAATCTAATAAGTTCAATCGGTGAAAAGAAAGATATTCCAATAGTTTTAGAAAGTATTAATTATAGTGATCAATATGAAGGTGGATTTGATTCTCGTAGAATATTAATTTATACGTTATCATTCACTGCAAAAACTTACCTCTTTGGCCCTGTTGCAGATAATCCAGAAGGCCTCATCAAGAAAGTTGATGTTGATTACTATGCTGGTGCAGACTTTAGAACTGCAAAACGTAATATTCGATACAGTGCAACACCAACTGCGAAGAAAAATTATGATGATGATCAGGCAACAGTTGTTGATGGTGCAATATCTGAGAAGGTCACAACCTTCAAGGTAAGTGCTACTACGGATTTAAGTTCTAATGATCGAATTATTATTGATACTGAGATCATGCTTATCAGAAGTATTAGTGGACAGAATGTAACTGTATTCCGTGGTCACGATAATACAATTGCTGCTAAACACGAACATAACGCTAAGATTGGTGTCCTAAGTGCGGTTGATAATGCAGCCATTGAGTTTGGTGATGACTTTGGATTTGATGAAATGACATCATTCTTTAGTGATGGTAGAACATCAAGTCCATCTCAGGGTATAGACATCTAGGAGAGTTATGAAAAATTTTGATTCAATCGAGGACGCACTTAACGTTGACACAGAGGTTGTTGAAGACAATAAGATTGAACCTCGAAAGAATCAACTTAAAAAGAGTGACCAAAATGATTCTGAAAAAGATTATGAATACAGTCGTGCAAATTTATATTCTCTTGTTGAGAAGGGACAGGAGGCAGTCAATGGTATACTAGAATTAGCTCAGGAATCAGATTCCGCAAGAGCATATGAAGTCGCTGCAACTACAATCAAAGCAGTCGCAGACACCACAGACAAATTGATTGATTTACAACAGAAGATGAAAGATCTTGAACAAGATCCAAACAAAGGCCCTACAAATGTTACAAACGCATTATTTGTAGGATCAACAGCAGAGTTATCAAAGTTAATCAAGAATCAAAATAAAGATGATAAATGAAACCTTCAGACCTATCAGAATTTTTTAACCTTCTTGGAAAGGCAAAGAAAGAAAAAGAGGAAGAGTTTGATAATCTCCTCAAGGAAGCCGACATCAATCTTGATGATCTAACTTCGAGTCTTGTTAGTGGAATCAAGGAAGCGAAAGAAGATCAGAAAAAACAAAAGAAGAACGAAGAAAAATTAATTGAACAACTGGATTCAATCATAGATGTGATTGAGAATCCAAAAGAAGTTAAGGACATCACAGAACCAGCTGTTACTGTAGGTGTGCCTGAGGATTTTGATGTCACAACTTTAGAGGACGCTGATGATAACGAGACAGTTGAAATCATAGATATTATCAAACCAGAACCAATTAAGACACCAGAGATAAGTGATACAGTTGCACAGGCAATCAAGTTTATTGAAGAGACAAATATTAAGGAAGAGATTGAAAATTCAGATGAACTAAGTTTAGATAAACTCAAGACAGAGATTAAACAAGTAAGAGATATTCTATACAAAGTTCTTGCACACGGGCCAGGATCTGGTGAAGTTAATCTGTTAAAACTTGATGATGTTGATGAGGATAGTGCAAAGGTAGATGGTAGATTTCTTAAGTATGATGCATCAAGTGGTAAATTTGTAGGTGGTTCTGGTGGTGCTGGATCACAAAATTTAGATGATACTTTAGGACTAGGAAATACTTCTGTCCTTGGTATGAGTGTTGGTGTCATCACTGCAACATCCTTTGTTGGTGATGGTTCACAACTAACAAATATTGGTTCTGCTTCAACTGCAAATGTAAGAACTGGTATCTTGGATGTCACTGGTATTGCAACATTTAGAAATGACACTTTGATTGGATCAGGTGTTACTCTTAGTCCTGATGGTGATATATTTGCGACAGGCGTAACCACCTCAAGTAGTTTTGTTGGAGACTTGACGGGAGATGTCACGGGAACTGCCTCAAATGCAACTCAGTTAAACAGTCAAGCTGCATCTTATTACCTAGATTATGATAATTTTTCAAACACACCTACGATACCAAGTAATAATAATCAACTGACTAATGGTGCTGGATATATCACTGGATCTTCTCTTAATGCATCAAATCTAAGTTCGGGAACAATACCTGATGCTAGATTCCCATCTGCATTGCCAGCGATTGATGGATCTGCACTCACTGGTATGGCATCTACAGATAATGTAAGAACAGGTATTCTAGATGTTGCTGGTATTGCTACATTTTCTAATACTGTTAAGATTGGCACTGGTATCACACTCAGTCCTGATGGAGATGTATTTACAGTTGGTTTTTCAACTCTTGGTAGCGGTTCTTCTGGAGGTGTAGAACTACATCATGGCGGCGGTGGGAAGAAACTTGAAACACAATCAACTGGAGTAAATGTTAATGGAACACTTGTAGATTTAGGTGCTACTCACTTTGGAGATGTTCAATATCAAGATGCATTAGTTCACATAGGAGATACAGATACAAGAATAAGATTTCCTGCTGATGATACAGTTTCAGTGGAAACTGGTGGTAGTGAAGCAGCACGTTTTGATTCAAATGGTAGATTACAGATAGGTAGTTCAACACTCACAAATTACAACGAATTTAGTGGGGTAGGAAGATTAAATATACAAAATAATTCTGCTGATGGAACTGTTGATTTTTCACAGGGTATAGTTTTTACTGATAATGTTAACAATCAAGGAACATGGACTCACGCTGGTATAGTTGCCACTGGAAGCGCTGGATATAATGGTAATTTAATATTTGGAACAGATAATACTGGAGACAGAGGTAATTCTGCATTAGGAATTACAGAAAAAATGCGTATAACAAATGATGGCAAAGTTGGTATCGGAACTAATAATCCAAATTATAATGTAGAATCGTATGGAACTGATGCTTCGATAATCGCACATTATCCAAATGAATCAAGAGGTGGTATTGCTGCCTTTGAAAATCAAAAAATTGCACTTGTCACAACAAATGCGAATGATAATTTAGTATTTGGTTCCTCTAATCCACTATCAACCGCTAATTTTGTTGAAAGAATGAGAATTGATAATGGAACTGGCAATGTTGGTATTGCAAGTGATTCTCCAACATCAACACTAGATGTTATTGGAGATTTTACTGTTAAAAGAGATAATAATATAGATATACTCTTTTCAAGCACTCAAAATCTTAATGAACACGTTTACAGTGTAACTCCTAATGGAGTAACAATTAAATCAAATGAAGCTCGTTTAGACCTTATAGCTGAAGGTAGTGGCACTCATGCTGGATCTTTTTTAATCCGTGATAACAGTCATGATGGATTTGGTTTTGTAAATGATTTTACTAATAAGGAATTACAACTAAAAAGTTTTACGTCAAGCGGTAATTATTTTAGTATTAATTCAACTGGTTCAAACGTATCAAGACTTGATAATTGTATAGTTATCAAAAAAGATGGTGCTGTAGAAACGTTCTTTGATGGCACTAAACGTTTCGAGACTACCAACACGGGCGCCAAGGTCACTGGCGACTTAGAGATTACTGGTGTTCTAACTTATGAGGATGTAACGAACGTAGATTCAGTTGGAGTGATCACTGCAAGATCTGGTGTTCTAGTTGGTTCTGGTATCACACTCAGCCCTGATGGAGATGTATTTGCAGTTGGTGTTTCGACATTCACAGGCGCTGTAAGAATTGAAGGAATAAGTAAGTCTTTATCAATCGGAGATATCACAGGAACTGAAACTGGAGCAGTTAATTTTTTATCTGTTTCACAAAAAACAGGATCTACAATTAAAGGTTTTGAAACTCAATATGATAATGCGTCTGTATTTGAAAATTTACAAGGAGGTATTCATCAGCATTTAGTTTTAGGAGACTCAAATTTCGATGACTCTAATACAATATTTGGAATTAGTATTACTAACTCAGGAACTAATTATGAAAGATTAAAACTTACAGGAGTTGGTGATCTAACTGTTGCTCGTAATTTAAAAGTTGGTTCTGGTGTCACTATCAGTCCTGATGGAGATGGATTCTTTACAGGTATTACTACATCAATAACATCATCTGTAATTGGATCAAATACTTCACCGCTTACAATTGGTGCTGTTTCATCTCATCACTTGACAGTAGCGAATGATAATGCATCTATGATACTTGGAAAATCTAATAGTGATGCATTATATCTTAGAAGAAATTTTGCTACTGTTAGAGTTGGTTCTGGTATCACACTCAGTCCTGATGGAGATATATTTTCAGTTGGTGTTACAACTTTTAGAGATACGGTTAGATTTGAAGGTGCTGGTGGAGCAAGATTTATTAATTATTTCAACTTTGGAAGACTACAATTTAATAACAATGTAGCAGCAGCATTTGGAAATGCTTCACAAGGAAGAGTTCAACATGATGGAACTCATTTTAAAATTCTTAATAATGTTTCATCAGATGTCTCAGGAAATATAATCATACAGGCTCACAGTGGAGAGGATTCTATTATTGCAAATCAACATGGCTCAATTGAGTTATATCATAATGATTCAAAGAAATTTGAGACTGCTGAAACAGGAGCAGTTGTAACTGGAATCTTAACTGCAACTTCTAATGTCAACGTTGGTTCTGGTATCACACTCAGTCCTGATGGAGATATATTTGCAGTTGGTGTATCAACTTTTACTAATAATATTCATATTCCTGATGACTCTAAAATTTTGATGGGTGATAATAATGATTTTAGAATATTTCATAATCCAGATAACTCTCTCAATTACATAGTTGCTCAAAATAATGGCCCACTTTTACTTAGAAGTAGTAACGCAGATATGATTCACTGCTCTCCTCAAGGAGCAGTTACATTAAAACATAATGGATCTACCAATATTCAGACCGCAAATACAGGCGCAGTTGTAACTGGAATCTTAACTGCAACAACAGGAACATTCACTACAGGTATCACAACATCACTAAGATCAAATAAGATAAGTGTTGGAGATAATGAACGTATTAATGTCGGCCTTGGCTCGGATATTCAGCTATATCATGATGAGAGTAATTCCTATATTGATAGTTCTACAGGTCTTTTATTTTTAAGAAATACGGGCAGTAATGGTAGTCAAATACAATTACTTAACAATTATAGTGGTTTTAAAATACAGGCTTTAGCAGGGGAACAATCAATACTCGGAGTCGCAAATGGTCAGGTTGAGCTCTACCATAATAATTCAAAGAAATTTGAGACGGCTGAAACAGGAGCAGTTGTCACTGGAATCTTAACTGCAACTTCTAATGTTAATGTTGGTTCTGGTGTCACAATCAGTCCTGATGGAAATGTATTCACAACAGGTATCTCTACGTTTACAGGAACAGTTGGATTTGGAACTCATATCACACTTCAAGATGATGCTGAAATAAGATTAGGAGAAAAAGTTTCTGGTGGAAATCGTGTTGGTGATTTTGTAATACGTCACGACCCAGATATGTTTGGTGACATCTATAATGAAATGTCATTTAACAATGGTAATGTCTTCTTTGTAAATAAAGATACAAGTAAACCATATATGTATATC
>LULO01000242.1_pt1 | contig 35443 bp, 28 predicted proteins | sample 728121 | NCBI WGS metagenome assembly LULO01 (sample SAMN03860287, study PRJNA289734) | marine metagenome | biome: seawater column; feature: ocean; material: water; isolation source: Red Sea water column Station 149 - depth 50m | place: Saudi Arabia: Red Sea | collected 2011-10-15 | depth 50 m | reverse complement strand
CTGTAATTCTCATGGTCTCTGTGAGAGTTCCTGCTCTCGATGTTCTGAATACTATTCGGCCAGGAACAACGTTTGAACTGACTGTGCCATCAACTTCTGCTCTTATTTCTGCAACACTTTCGGCCATATCAGTTCCGTCTGCACCACACCATCTTATCGAACCTATTGTATCACCAGCTTGAACAGCAGTATAATCTCCAATGGTTGTTCCTCTAGATTTTCCAAAGAAAATAAAATTACCGTTAGTATTATTAGTAAATCTTTGTATAGACATAGAACAAGTAGCATTAGATGTTCCAGTTATTTGTAAATGAGTATTAGTGCCACTAAGAGAAGTAGCAGCAGTATGTCCAATATAAATTTTACCAGATGATGTTGCGATGCGAATACTCTCATTTCCGCCATTTACAATTGCAAAAGTATCTGCGGCTGGGCGATGTATATAAGTATTTGTATCACCAGCAAAAATAAGATGCCCAGATGAATTGATACGAAGTCTCTCACTTGGCGAGCCTGAGCTTGATGAAGATGTTGAAAATATAATTCTACCAGGCGTATTATTTGCGGCAGCTGTTCCATCAACCTCTGATCTTATATGTGCGGTTCTTGATTCTGAATCAGTTCCATCTGCAGCAAACCAGTTTATAGTTCCGATTGTATCTCCATCTTGAACTAAAGTATTACTTAAAACACCAGTTCCTCTTGATTTTCCAAAATCGAGAGTTGGTGCATTTTGATTTGTTTGATTTCGATATATTCTTATAGATGAAGAATCAGCATCAGCTCCTTCAACTTGTATAGCAGATTCTCTACCACCCATAGATCTGCTGGTTTTGATTCCAACTAGGAATTCACCACTTTTATAGAAACGAGCTCTCTCTGTTGAATTAGTATATCCTCCATTTGATGTTCCAGTTGAAAAAATTATACCACCAGCAGTAGATGAATTAGCTAAGTAAAGTGCATTATGATGTTGGCCCGAATCAAATAAATTATTTCCCACCGCAGACATATCGTTTCCACCATCCTGTCTAAACAAGATATATGGATTATTAGCTTCACTGCCTTGATCTTGAATCTTATCAGCTTCAATAATTAATTTGCAATCCCCAGTTCTAGCATGTAGATGTAGTTTTCCATCAATTATACTTGTTCCTATGCCGACATTAGCAGATGAATCAATGCGAAGTGCTTCAGTTGTTGCGATCTGAAATGACATTTCTTCATCAGCATTGGTTTTAAAGTTCCAATTACTATTTCCGTCATTATAATCATCTGCATATATCGTAAATCTCGATTGACCCGATCCAGTTCTAAGATCAATATGAGGATTACTAGTGCCTGATGCACTTTGCCTATCGATTTTTATATTACCATCATAAACTTCTAGCCTGGCTTCTGGATTATGAGTTCCAATACCAACTTGGCCAGTAGATCTAATACGCATCATTTCTGATAATGCAGTATCATTATTTGTTTCATCACTAATTCTAAATCTTAAAGAATTACCATTTGCAACTATTTCAGATTCAGTAGAACTAGCTGAATAATCTACAAAACGAATTGCAGGCCTAAATGCTTCGATTCTTATTTCTGGTGTATCATTTGCACTATTATTATCATTAATCGATAATAAACTCTGTGGAGAATCAGTTCCGATACCAATAGAAGAACCAGCAGATACAAAAATACGATTACCAACAGTAGTAACACCTGTTGCGAATATATTACCATCTACACTTAATGTGATTCCACTACCAACTACAATACCATCTCTCGCAGTAATCAAACCAACCGCATCTATGTTGGTGACATCTTCATAAGTTAACGTGCCTGCGATTGACACTGTTCCACCAATTGAAACGTCGCTGACAAAGTTAACTGTTGCACCAACAGCGAGTGTGTTGGTAACAGTAAGAACACCAACAGTAACATCTGTGGTGTTCTTTATTACTTGTCCTGTGACTTTGGTGAGTGCCATTTATTTCTTTTTAGTTATTTATTCAACAACCTCTGGTTCTGGAGTTGTTTCTGGAGTTGTTTCCTCTTCTTGTGGTAAAGTCACACCAATTTCTGTAAGATACTCAATTGCACCTGTGACTTTCATTAACAAGTTTTTTTTAGTTTCAAGCTCTCGTGAAAGTGCAGCCTGTTGTTCAACAAGTGATTTCAAGTGAGTTGAATGATCTGGTGTTTCAGCCATAATTAAAAAATAATTTTATCTCTATTATATATGATAGTTTTAAAAGTGTCAATGATGATTAAGTATCTGTGACAGTGATTTTAACGCCAGCAGATGATAACACGTCAATTCTAAATGCACATGATCTATTATCAGTTCCAGCAGATTTTTGAACTCTTAATTGACCTCTTACACTATTGTCACTTATTGTAAGATTTCCTACCTGAGTGCTGTTTAAATCCTGTTGTATTGGCACCCAAGTTGCACCATTAGATCTTGAAACAAAAAGACCAAGACTATAAATATTTCGATTTATATCACTTGTGGTTGTGCCAAGACTATAACTAATGAGCAACAAAAATACTCCTCTAGCATCAAAAGTTATAGTTTTATCTTGAGTTTGACCGCCATTCGTTACTCCACCCTGATCTTGAAAGAATGAACCATTTGCTGTGATAGATCCATCTTGATTTGTTGTGCCATCAAAATTAAGACTATAATTTAATGTTCCACCTAATCCATTGCTTCCTTGATCTGTTGAAACACCTACTGCAATTCCTGTCGTTCCAACTGCCTTAAATGCAGCAGCACGATATGATGCTGATGGGTTATATCCAGACTCACTGTGAACGAAAACACCGTTTTTGAGTCCTAATGAATGTGGATTAGTAACCGTTATCCCATTATTACTCAAGTATGCACCAACCTTTCCAACTGATAATTTTCCTGTTGGACTCTGAGTTGAGATGCCGACATTGCCTGTTCCTGTGATACGCATTCTTTCAGTATCTGCACTCGTAAATATAATTGGAGCTGTTTCAACAGTTTTTATAAAGAGAGATCCTGTTCCTCTATGAGTAAGCATGGAATCAGTGTTTGCACCACCTTGACCTCTAAGAAGTCTTAATCCATAACCTGTATAAGTGTCATCACCAATAAAGTCTATGTAAGCATAATTATTTGCATTCTGTCCAGTTCCTACCTTAATAAAATTTGCTGCACCTTGTTTGTTTAAGTATACTTGACCATTCTTTACCCTTACCACATTATCTGAAATCTCTAGTTTGTCATCACCAGCAATGGAAAAGTTCATTGCTGAATTTGATTGTGATATTGAACCATTACTGGATCCAGTATTAGCTAGAGTGAGTGTTGCAGTTCCATCATCAGTGTTATTAACTTTGAATACAGTTGTTCCAGAACCATATACAGCGAGTTTCACATCAGCAGTGGCTTCAGTTGCAGTTCCAATCAAAACTTGGCCAGATGAGTTGATGCGAAGCCTCTCTGATGAATTTGGTGAACCATCTGATGTTGTTCCAAATATAAGATTTCCAGGCATATCATCAGTGCCTGGTGTTCCGTCAACTTCTGATCTTATTTGTGCAGTATTGGTAAAATTACTTCCATCATATGCACTGAATAATATTTGACCAGTTTGATCATCATTTTGAGCGATAGAGGGAGATGCACTCGTTCCTCTTGCTGATTGTAGAACTAATCTAGGTGGATTAGCAACATCTTGAATTCGACTTACTTGTATCGCTGCCGTATTCTCTTGAGTTTCAATTTGAAATAACGGATTGAAAGCGTTAGCCCCTAAACGAGCATTTCTACCTGTTCCTGTTGTATTATTAACTAAAATTCGACCAGATGAGTTAATGCGAACTCTTTCAGTCCCTCCAGTTTCTACTGATACTAAATTAGAACTCGGAAATCTAATCGCAGTATCTGTATCTCCTCGATGAACTATCTTATCATCAATTAAAACATCACCAGCAAATCCTTCACTAAATGTAGAGATACCAGTTGCAAATACATCTCCATCTGGACTTAAAGTAATTCCAGATCCAACAAGAATATTAGATCTTGCAGTAATAATACCGACTGAATCGATATTAGTTACATCTTCATATGTTAATGTTCCAGCAATACCTACATCACCAGAAAATGTTGCAACACCACTTACAGAAAGGTTAGTCGCTGTAACAACACCAACAAGTTCACCAACAAATTTTGATGCAGTTATAATTCCAGCACTTGCATTTTGGAATGCAATATCATCTGTGCTCTTGAGTGCGACATTTCCTGTTCTACCATAGAAACCTGTGACCTCTGCAGCAGTTGAACCAGCAAATCCAATCATTCTCACTTGAATTGCAACACCATCAGCTGGGGCAGATACAAATACAAGTGAACTACCAATAACTGAATATGCTCTGGTTGTTGATGTGTCAGACGGATATTGAGTAACACCATCAAGTGTCACTAGAATATCATTATTTGATGGTATTTCTTTTGAAAGATTAAATGTTGATGTTGAACCATCACCTGTAAAATTGTTAACCGTATTATCTGTGAGATCAAAACTTGGTGCGACTTCACCAATGAATGAACCGAATACCTTATCTGTAGTGACTGGCGCCGTGCTGAATACAATTGTAGAGTCTGGTTCAATACCGTAACCAACTGTAGGTGGTTTTGCTTCGGTTGGTTGTTGTATTACACCATTGATTGATAAACTTAGTTGTGCAGCACGACTCACACCAGCTTTTATGCCATTTGTATGAGTTGCCTTAAATTTTGTATTGACACCATCAAATGCAACGTTAAGAGTATGTGATGTTCCAGCACCAACACCAGTCAAATCTATCGCAGTTGAAGATGCTGCGTTTGAAGCGTTTGTTGCAAGTTTGATTGTGCTTTGATCTACCTTGATTATAAAATATGCAGTTCCGTCAGTTAATCCTGTGATTACAGTTCCGCCACCGTCTGTATATGTAACTCTCTGCCCTGTAATAAATCGATGATTTGCGAATGTTAAAGTATTATTATTAACAGACACCACATCAGTGCTCGATCCATCAAACGTCAAAGTAAACGTTGAAATGTCATCGAGTAATTTAAATGTGTTTGCTGAATCTCCAACTACAGCTTGATTACCAATATAGGGCATCTTTCTAAGCCTCAGCAGAGTAGGTTTTTCTATCTGCATAGACATCAGACCATGATGAGTTTCCCTTATAATAAACTGTCTTACTATTTAATAAAACAGATTGTTTTTTAATGTGATAAGCCATTGATTTTTAAATGGATAAGAGCGTAGTTTAGAGACTTACAAACGGTCTAAGAAGCAGCAAAGTAGGTATAGTTAACATATATGGTTGTATTCGCTTGCATATTTTGTCCACCATTTCTGTTTATTGAAGTTCCAGAGATGCTAATAATTTCTATATAAGAATCACTGCCACCATCTGGATAAGTTGTAAATTCATTCGCATTATTAACAGCAGCATTTATTACCATTATATTTCCCATCGTCCTCTCTGCCTGTTCAGTTTGAGAACCACGAGCAAAAGGTAATGCTGCCCTTAACACACCTGATGGACTACTGACTGAAGCAATTTTTATCGATCCAATGATTGTTACTTGTCTTCCAATTTTTGTGTAACATAATGTTTTCTGGTTAGAATCTAATGTAACTGAACCAGATTGAACAGTGAAATTAGGAAGGTAATCGCCTTCTTCATAATCATCTAAAGCATTAGCGGTTGCGGTATCTCCGTTAAAGGTTATTCCTCCAGTGGATAAGATGCGAGCTTTTTCATTACTACCATCTACAAAAAATCTTATCGAACTATCTGCAACAGAACCTCCAAAATCAGAATATAAATGTAATCTTCCATCCACCGTGCGAATACGAGACTGTGTATCATTATCAAATAAATCAAGATTTGCACCAGAATTAGTGCTTGTTAAAATTCCTAAAGTGTTTTCAGAGCTAATTACATCGATTCTATTACCAACAGTTGTAATACCAGTTGCAAATATATCTCCGTCTGGACTTAAAGTGATTCCTGATCCTACCTTTGTGGTGCTGTTTGCAGTGAGTGTATTAGTTGTAAGTGTTGTAACAATACCTGTGGGCGCTCGTAGTGTTGTTATATTTCCAGTGGTCGCTTCAAATGTAGTTACAATACCTGTTGTGGCAGTCAAAGTCGTGACGATTCCTGTCACAATCTTGGTTGTGCCTGTGCTGTCTATTCTTAATCTTTCTGTGTTATTTGCATCACTCGTATGAATCGTCAACAAATTATCACTACCGCTAGCAGTAGTGATACTTGTTATTCCAGATATACTTTTTGGATTTACTACGGTCATTTGGGTTCACTTTCCCCCTATTCGTTTTACTATTTATGCGGTCTCTGATCTAACTCCGACTTCATTAAGTCTGTATGCCTCCAGACATGTAGCATCGAACACTGCACCAGCAATTGCTTGAACACTTGCATCTTCTCCAGATACATCTGTTGCGGTGATTGCAGTAAGTCCAACACCAGTTAGTGTGCCAGGCACGACCACATGACGGTGATAAGATCTGTTTAATTCTGTGCCATCTTCATCGATGACGGTTGCAGTTCTGACTTGAAGAACTTTCCAGTTGTTTGTTGTGTATGTAGATCCCAAAGATACGACTTCGCATTTATCTACAAAAACAGTTTTATTTAATGCCATTAGGATTAATCTCCGATTAAAACGGGTTTAGGTTTTCAGTTGTTTTAGTTTATAGACTTACAAACGGTCTAGCCTCCTTCTACTCGATACCACCCAGCAAGATAAACTCTATTGTTATTAGTGCTGCCACTATTAAAACCACTGGAATTAGCGTTTGTGTAAGCACTATCTCCAACATCAATTCCTCCTCTTGCTCTTGCTTTAGTAGTATTATTCATGCAACTGAAGTGATGTGGAGCAACAGTCCAAGAACTCTGTTCTTTAGCATGTATTATTCCAGTGGAATTTGGTGTATTTGTTACAGTGAATGGAAGTCCGCCAATATCATATGTGCCATTGGAATTGTTAGTAACGTTTGCTCTCAATAAACCCTCAACATAAACCATTTTTCCTATTTTTACATATTTCCCATACTGCACGGAGTAAGCATTAACAGTAATAGAACCACTACCAGATTCAAATGTTGGCGTCCAGTCGCCCTCTTCATAATCATCTAAAGCATTAGCGGTTGCGGTATCTCCGTTAAAGGTTATCCCTCCAGTAGATAAGATGCGAAGTTTTTCACCACCATTAACATCTATAGAGAGGTTATTTGTATTATTGTCATATCTAATTTGCCCTGCGTTGAGATCATCAGGATCACCCATCATGATATAAGCACTCTTATCAGCTGGTGACATCATGTTCAATACACAATGATTGCTATTTTCTAATGCCAATACAGCATTTCCATCAGCAGATATGGTTCCAGCAGAAGCTTTAGCAACACGTAGTATGCAATCTGGATCATCAGTTCCGATACCGACTTTAGGAGTGTTTCCACCTTTGATGTATAATTGAGTTGTTCTTCCATATTGATCTAAAGTTCCGATATTAATATTACCATGACTATTGTTGCTTCTTGCTGTAATTTGAGTAAGATCATTTGTGACATCAAATTCTAAATATCGATATTGAGCAGAGGAATCTCTTAATCTTAAAGCACCACCATCAGCAGACTGTTGCTTTACTTCTAAAGGTGCAGCAGTTGGAGTGCAATTAACACCAACAGTTCCACTTGATGTGATGCGAAGTCTTTCACTACCACCAGTTTCTGCTGTAATTGTATCAACATCAGGGAATCTTATTTTTGTATTTGTGTCTCCAGTATGAACAATCGTATCCGCAATATCTACATCACCAAGAGAAGTGACTGTGTTCGCAGTTAAAGTGGTTACAATACCTGTTGTGGCAGTTAGAGTTGTGACAATTCCTGTAGTTATTTTAGTTGTGTTCGCTGTTAATGTCGTTACGATGCCTGTTGTTGCCTTTAAAGTTGCAACTGTTGTAATTCCAGCAATCTCTACTCCAGTAGGAGACGGTGAAATCGTCCCTACTCCAGATAGGCTTGTTATTTTATCGACTCTAATTTCTGACGCCATTTGGGTTCACTTTCCCCCTAATTGTTTTACTATTTAGACCACAACGTAGTTGCCGTCAACGGTCAAAGTTCCAGCGATTGACACTGGGCCTGCCATCATACCTCGGAAACTGGTTCCGATATAATGAGTTCCTGTAAGTTCACTATCATGTATGATCATTCCGTTTGCAACATACAAACCTTTGAATGAATTACCGATTCCTGTAAGATCATTATCATCAACAGTTGAAGTATTGACACCAACAGGTGTATTTGTAGATATACCAGCAGTCTCAGATACAAACTTACCAGCAGATACTCCTGTCAAGAATCGTCCATCACCACGAACACTTGTCGCACTGACGATACCAGACATAATAATGGTTCCAATACCACTATACTGTCCGAAATTGGCATTTAATTTCTCTGCGTTGATAGTTGCATCCGCAGGCGTTCCGATACTAACTGAGTTACCTAGTGCGATGATGAAGATATTTGCATCAGCCGTTGGTGGATTTGAAAATGTTATCTGATCATTTGCAACTGTGAATGCACTTCCAACTTCTTGTATGATACCACCCAAAGAAACTAATAATGCATTAGCAGATCCTGGCGTATATGATAAGCCACCAGTCGTTAGATTGAATGTTGTCTTCGATCCATTGAACTGTGATTGTAAATCATCGAGTTTGATGAAATTACCTTGAGTGAGTTGTCTTCCAATATATGCCATGTATCTTTTTAGTTATTTATTAAATAACGGCAACAGTGCCGCTAAAATGACCACGAGCTAAGATGTGAAAAGTTAAATCTTGTGTCTCACCTCCATTATCGTCTCCTGTGGCAATTAAGGTTGCAGTATTATTATTTTCAGATATGCTGTAATCAATATTGTGAATACTACCTCTTAAGACTTTATTTTCCTGAGCTATTGAAGCTTGTGTTATGTTAGTTCCACTTCCATGAAAGGCTAGATATAATTTAACTACCTGTGCTCCAGCTGGAGCTGAATTATCTCTTCTAAAAACAGTTATATCCATAGCAGAAGTTCCCCAATTATCAAAAGTAAGAATATTTGTTGCAGAAGTAGACATATCATAGGATCTACTTACAACAATGGTTTTTATAATAGCTCCAGTTCCTGTGGCAGTATTTCCTTGAGCAATATTTCCATCAATACGAACTTTAGTGTCTGTTACTTCGTCAGTTCCTCCTATTAAAACGTGGCCATTTGATGTGATGCGAACTCTTTCTGTTGCATCAGTAGAAAACGCCATATGATTTGGGTTACTACCACCATGATAATATCTTATTCTTCCAGCATCCTCATCAGATGGATCACCAAAATGAATTCCACCATAGGTATCAGCCTCTGATTCTAAAATTAGTCTTGTAGAATTTCCAGATCCAGTTGATGTCAACTTCATAGTGGCAGAATCAGTCAAGAGGTGGAGATCATTCTCTGGAGCAACAGTTCCGATACCGATTGCACCAGCTGATGTGATGCGAACTTTTTCTACTGCATCAGCTGTTCCAGTGTTTGAAGGGTGAGTAAAGAATGCTAAACCAGTATTATCCTCATCACTACTGTTCTGAACTGCTGCGATTGCAGAACGTCCAATTTGACCAACACCAAAGGAAATTGCACCACCAAAAGCTCCATCTACATCACCTGATGACGAATTAATATCAATTCCCTCTACAGATCTGCCCGAATTTGCAACTGTATAGGCACCACCACCAGTTACTTGAAGTTTTGCTGTTGGAGTTGATTGATTGATGCCAATATTGCCACCTGATGTGATGCGAAGTCTTTCTGTTCTCGCATTACCAGTAGTAGCACTTGTTTCAAAAGCGATATCAGTGGGTATTTGATTTCCAGCTACAGTTCCATTTACTTTTACATCTATTGTTGCTGTGGAATTTTGTAAATCTGTTCCATCTGCACCAGCAAATGCAATTCTTCCTAATAAATCACCATCTGCTACAGTAGTGACTGAACCAGTAGATGTGCCTCTTGTCTTTCCAAATCTAATAACTGAAGAATTGGTAGCATTTTGATTATTAACTAACGACATTGAAGAGGTGTTAGCACTTGTTCCCTCTATTTGAAAATATCCTGAGTTAGCTGAACCACCAACTTGTCTTACTGAACTAGAACCAATAAGCAATCTACCATCTGAATTGATGCGAAGTTTTTCTGTTGTGCCACCAATAGTAAATGATAATTCTTCGCCAGCATTTGTTTTAATATCCCAATCTGAATTATCATCTGCTGCATCTGCTGCTCTAATTGCGAAAAGTGCTCCACCACTTGATCCACATTGAGCTCTAATTAGATCAACATCTGTGTCTGTATCATCCGTGCTTGTTTGTGCTTTTATATGACCACCATATACATGAAGTAAATTATTTGCATTACTGGTTCCAATGCCAACATTGCCACCAGATTCGATGCGAAGTCTTTCTGCGCCTTGCGTGTCAAATGCAAGTGTATTAGTGTCTGGTCGATGAAAATATGTATCGGTGTCATTTTTAAAGTTAAGGTGTCCGTCTCCATCAATGGCGGCCTGAATGGAGTTATCAACCATGAATCTTATCTCACTGTCTGCAACCTCATTTCGATGATCAGCACTTATTTGAAATCTCCCATCTGTCGTGCGAATACGAGTTTGTGTATCGTCATCAAATAAATCTAAAGTTGCACTACCATCGGTGCTAGTAAAAATACCTACGGAATCTACGGTTGAACTTACGGTTAATCTACCACTGCCACCAGTAATGGTGACATCATCACTGAATGTTCCTGTGGTCGCTGATATTGCACCACTACTTACTAAAGATCCTGTGGTTGTGACACCAGTTGCAAATATATCTCCATCTGAACTCAGGGTGACACCTGATCCAACTTTTAATGTGGATACTGTAGTAACACCAGCTAATTGAATGCCAGTATTAATACCAATGCTTCCAATTTTGGTCAGTGACATCTTATGTAATCTCCATGATTGTCAATGCAGTATCAACACTATTGTTTGTATCACTATCTACCGTCAATGTGTCTGTTGTTTCTAATACAATCTTGTTTCCAGCCATAAATTCAAGTGATGATCCTTGTGGAATCGGAGCATTCTTAAGTAATTTAATATCTTCAGCCGACGCACGAGTGATTCCAACTCCAACATTGACACCTGATCCAGATGTATTTGACATTGTGATACCAATCACAACGGTAGTGGTTGCAGCAGGAGCAGTATAAATTCCAACTGTGGTCACTCCCACATTTGCTTTTGTTTTTAATTTAAACGTGTTTGCCATTTCTGATTATCCTAAAGCGATTGCAAGAGCAGTAGCGTCACCACTTGCCGTGGTTATAACACTAACTCCCCCTTGAAGAACTGTGCCTGTGACATTTGAGTCACCATCTACATCTAAAGTAAATGCAGGGCCAACTGAGTTGATACCAACTCTTGTAGCTGGTATTCCCTCTACCTTAATCATTGTTGCACCCATACCGACATGCAATAATGAAGAAGTAGTTATACCAGAGACATATGCATTTCCAGCAGTCGCAAAACCAAGCGTTGCAATTCCTGATATATTTATATTTCTTGCATTCACCTCATCATAGGATAAATCACCATTGATGTCAACGTTACCATTGAAATAAGCATTACCTGTGACTGTCAATGCACCACCAACTGTTGATGCACCACTCACATTTAAGTCACTACTTAAAATTGTAGGGCCAGAAATTGTTGTTGCACCACCAACATTTAAATCCTCACCAATTTCTAAAGCCTTCTCAAATCTTGAATCTAATGCAATCTTAGCACCACCTGTAACTGTCAACGCAGAACCAACTGTTGCAGCAGCACCGACATTTAAATCTTCACCAACATCGAGTGCTTTGTTTATGTCAACATCACCATTTAGGTATGCATTGCCTGTAACTGTTAACGCAGCACCAATCGTTGCAGCTGCACCAACGTTTAAATCTTTTGTGACTGTTGCACCGATTGACACTGTAAGATCAGTCGCAGTCAATGACTGAACTGTTGAAAATCCTGTTGTAACGTTTAATGATGTGGCGTTTGCCTTTCCAAGTGTTGAGAATCCAGTAACAACTGCATCGGTAGCAGTCATTGTAGTAACACCAACCGCACCAGCAGTGACAATACCTACAAACTTACCAACCCAACTTTCTACCTGACTATCTGATAATATCTTTCCACGAACATCCAAAGTTGTGGTAGGCACTGTTGTTCCTATCGCAACTCTATTATTGGCCGAATCTACAAAGAGGGTATTAGTATCTACCTCTAAGCCATTTTTGACTACAAAATTCTTATTTACTGCCATTGGGTTTCACTCTCCACCCTTTTCTTTTTATTTATATTAAAGATTATGTTACTTTTATTTTATGGATTCTGTTTATCTGGATAAATCACTATTTTTCCATTCATACTTGAATGGTTCTGACAAACATAATACAATGTGTTTGGTGCAGAGAATGGAACTGAGAATTTAATCACTCCAACTGCTGCGCCAGGATTCGTAACTCCTGTGGTATAAAGGTCACTTGCATTGTAAGCACCAGTGCTTGTTTGTATATGGAATGGATGACCACTTGCATTCAAGTTAAACTCATAAGTCTGTCCTCTTGCAAGGTAAATGACTGGATCATCTGCAGCACTAAGTCCACCAGGCCCTGTAAATGCGTAGTGATCACTACCATTGGCACCTACATCCCATCTAGATGTCACTGCGTCTGATAGATTACCAACAAACTTGGTTGCAGTTGAAACACCAGTTACAAATGAATCACCATCTGAACTGATGGTAGCACCAGATCCTACCTTGATTGAAGTCGCAGTTAGAATACCAACATTGTATTTCTCAGTTCCAAGACCAACTGTGAGTTCTGATCCGACATTGACTAACTGATACCATGCACCAGCGTGTGCGTAGAATGCCTTACCAGCGACATGCCATCTGGACTGAGTGTAATTCCTGATCCTACAAGAGTATTTGATCTGAACGTTGCAATACCAGCGACATCTAAAATACCTGTTCTTACGTTTGCAGTGCTTCCAGTTCCAGTCAACGCTGAACCATCACCAACAAAACTTGAAGCAGTTACAACACCAGCAGTAACACTTAATCCAGATGCATCTAATGTTGCAGCAGTTCCAACTCTAAATGTGGTTGCAGTAACAACACCAACAGGAATACTGATTCCAGATTCACTGACTGTGACAGCTGATCCCACTTTGAGTGTTGTTCCGTTGATACTACCAATGACATTACCTGTTACACCACCAACTAGATTTCCTCTAAATGTAGTTGCAGTTACCACACCAGCAGTAACACTTAATCCAGACTCACTGATTGTAACAGCAGTTCCAACTCTAAAAGTGGTTGAAGTTGTAACACCAACAACATTAATTCCTGACTCACTAACTGTAACAGCAGATCCAACTGTTGTATGATCAAGAGTTGCACTTGTTGCTGCAAGATCGCCTGTATTAGAGTTGAATGTTAAATTAGTTCCTGTCTTCGCTGGTAGATTACCACTCTCACCAGTTACAAAGAGAACGTTACATGTAGTGTCTGATGATTCATCTGCGACGCCAATGTTTGTTGTGTTGGTTGCGTTGGTAGCACTATCAGCGTTACCTGTGACATCTCCAGAAAGATTACCAGCAAATGTGGTTGCAGTCACAACACCAGTGTAAAAAGCATTTGATGCAGTTACAAATCCAACCGTTGCAATTCCTGATACATTTAAGTTTCTACCAGTCACCTCATCATATGTGATGTCACCATTTACATTTAAACCACCGACTGTTGCAATACCAGTAGTGAATAAATCACCGTCTGGACTGAGAGTAATACCAGTTCCAATTAAAACGTCATTTTGAAGAGTCGATATACCTGTAACATTCAACTTATCTGTAATGATGTTGTCTGTTCCAGCAGCACCAACAATAGTTGCGATACCAACTGAGAATTGAACTGATAGATTATCTCCAAAGTTCACCGTTGCAGCAGTTCCAACTGAACTTCCACTATCTAAAACTGTAAAACCAGATCCGATTCCAATTACACCTGTAAGTGCGGATCCATCTCCAGAGAACTCAGTTGCCTTTACAGTTCCAAAAACATCAAGTGTTTCTGTCGGTGATGTGCTGCCGATGCCAACCTTGCCATCAGGTTGAACACGCATTCTTTCTACCGCAGTGGTGTAAGAAGCACCAACATTAGTTCTAAATAAAATTCCAGAATTAACAGAGGCACTGTTAGATAAAGTTAAAGCGTTTTCATTCTCTGCTCCAGAAGAACCACCTTTAGACATATGAATGGCTGATCTATCCTGTCCACCATCCTGTCTAAAGATAATTTTTGGAGTATCAAGATCATCATTATTATCAGCATCTGCTTCAATAATAACTGTGCAATCTCCATCATCACCCGATGTTACATGTAACAGTGCAGCTGGATTTGTGGTGCCAATGCCAACCTTATCAGGACTTACAATTGTTGTATCAACTTGATTTGATACTAATCCAAATCGTTTCCATGAATTATTATTTGTATAAATCCAACCAACATAACCACCTTCTAATGGTTTATCAGAGAGAACAATGTCTCCAGCAGCACCACCGACTGATGGTGTTGCGATTCCAACTGTAATCTTTCTTGCAACTTTAGCATCACCTTGTAAGTTTAGTGATACAGATTCGATACCATCCTTTGATGTGGATGTTATCTTATTTGTAAAGATTGTTGGGCCATTAAACTCGGATGATACATCCTTGTTTGCTCCACCACTTACCTTAATCGCATCTGTCTCAGTTTTATAAACATCATGACTCTCACCTGTGACAGTTGTGATAGGTGCGTCAAAGATTTCTTCTTCACCTGTTGTTCCTTTGATAACTTTATTACCAATAAAGTATTCACCAACATCATTGAGACCTGTGTAGAAGTTTTGTCCTCCACCACGTTTCTGTGTTTGACCTAACTTACGATCCTCGGTGGATAAAACCTTCGTCTGTTTCTCAGGTAAAGCAACAGAATAGTTACCTTGACCAAATCCAACATACTCAAATGTCTGGTTAGCAGCACGAATGAGTGAGTTTCTTCTTGATTCAACAGGGACTACACGAACCTTCTTGATCTGTGTGCCTGATATGTGGTTTGTTGATTTAGTTCCAAATACACCTCTAAACACTTCATTGATTGATGTGTTTTTGATTCTCATCATCTCATCATTAACCATGATGTAATCACCAATATTCAATCCACTTGCAGTGGCATCTGAAATACTAATATTAGAAGATGTAGATGTAATACCAGCGGAGAGTGTTGTAGTAATTCCAACAAAGAAGTTAGACATTCTACTTCCAATCTTCTCATCATCAGCACTAATCGCACCATCAGCAGATGTGTATCCGCCAGGGAATCCAAAGACCGAACCAGATAAAGTCGGTGCAGATACGGTTGACACACCAAGATTAACTGTGAATGTGCTAAGTCCTACGTTCTCTTGAACAATAAAGACACCATTGTATACGGTTTGCCCAGCTCCAGCTAACTTAATCTTAGATCCAGCAAGTAAACCATGTGCAGTGATACCAGTTCCAACCGTTGCAATACCACTTGTAATATCATATGAAATCTGTGTGACACCAATCGCAGGGCCAACAAACGCCATCGTGGCATCTGACATTGCAGCGCCGACTGTAATATTATTACTACCTCCTCCCAAAGATCTACCAAAGTCAATGACTTCCGTAGATGCAAATGATACTTGTTTAGAATTAGGTGTTGCAGTGACTCGGAATGTATTGTTTAGTTTCGAGTTCGTGTCGGATCGAATACCAGCAATCTGAACAACTTGATCAATACCACTGTAAACATTCGTGACTGTCAATATACCAACAACGTGGCCAGCGGAAGTCGTGACACCAACAACCTCAACAGAATTACCAATACCATATGCACCACCACCATTTACAATTGTAACACCAGTGATACCACCACGAGCATCAATAGTGATATTTGCAGTTGCACCACCACCAGCTGTGCTACCAAGTCCAACACCTACAAGTTTTGCACCATGTAGTGTTGTCGCAGAACCCTCTCCATATCCAACACCAGATGAACCAATACCAACAGATAGAATTGAGTTTAAAGTGTGTTCAACTGATAAGTATGCAGTGTGAGCAAGACCAGCACCATTATCTGAGACAATACTTGTGATTCCAACACTAATACCATTTTGTCGTAAGAATTTATTTTGTGTATCTTTTGTAATACTATTCTTTAAATCACTTGATGCAACCTTACCAATCGTCTTTGATACAGCATGACTGATTGCAGCATCAGGGTCAGAGACAGGATTGTCTCGATCAACCTGTGGATACAAATCTTTAACTGGTTGACTAAATTTATAGTTCGTAAATGGTGATACGGTTGGCTTAACGTCATAATGCAGACACGTTAAGTGATATATTCCATCCTGTTCTCCTGTAATATGTTCTTTAACTTCCTCTGATTTATAGATGTAGAAACTCTGTGCATATTCACTCTTTGAGAAGTTTGGTAGATTATCTACAGTCCTTGTTTGTGCATCAAGAGTAGATGAGCCTGGATCAGCATTAAGTGTGTATTGGAATCCTCTTGCACTTGTGATACCTATAACTGAGAATCTTCCGTTAAATCCAGAACTACCGATACCAGTTGCGTTGTTAGCAGATGTAATTTTATTAACATTAACTACAGAACCAACAGTTAAGTTATGTGGTTCCTCTGACATTACTGTTGCAACATTACTATTCCAGTTTGCCTCGTTAATGAAGTGGAAGTTTCTCTGGTCATCAATGTTAGTTAATGATGTAGTTGTAATTTCAGCATCAGTTGCTCCACTTGTATCACTTGTCTCCTGTAAGATATAACCCTCGATAGGTGGTCTTGCAGTTGTGATACCAGCAGGGATAACATATCTAAACTTATAGATTGAATCTTCAGTGCTTCTTGAGTTTTCTTTTCTTATAAAGAATGACTTGGGTGTATTTTGACCTAACGCTGTAGTTCCAACAGAAACAAAGGTTGGATATATCTCATTGTTTGCTGTTGTCGCTGAAACATTGATATACCAATTTTTTCTTCCAGTATCAAACTGAATTGGATGTCCAATATCACCAGACTTCTTATCAGATACACGACTGACAACTGTAAGTTCACCACCAGTATTATTAATTGTAAGTGCAGTTCCCTCTAATGCATCATTTAAAGTTCTTGCAACTTTAAGATCATTTGCATTACTACCTTTAATTGTAAAGTAAACTTGATCCTCTTCTAATCCGTCAGGTAAGAAACCATCATTTGCAATAATACGAATCGATTCACCAGTGATTAACTCATGATCAGTCTTTAAAGATATAATATTTGAACTAATACTACTTACACCGACAGCATTTGATACAATATATCTTTTCTGACCTGTATCATCTGTGACACCAGTTTCAGTTGGCATTACAATTTTAGAAACAAAATCACCTTCATTTCCATTAATATTGAGTTGTAATCTTAATTTATCATCAGATGCAGCACCAAATCTAAATCCATCAACAACATGAGGTGGTGGGACATCTTGATTTGTAAATCCCTCAAAGTATAATCGAGTTGAATTTCCAGCTTTGACTGTTTTATCTACATCAATCGATAGGTAATCAACATTTGCAGTTCCATCAGTGATTTCTTTTGGTGGAATAAGATGTGTGATATACGCAGCGTTGTCTGGAGTAAATGCTGATTTCTTAAATCCATCAGATAAAAGTGCGTTCTCACCAAAGTTTGCATTACAGTTTGCAAGTGACAGTTCACCACCTGTGTCTGCTACATATTGACTCTTATGTCCGATTGCGAATACAGAAACTGCCTGAACAATTGAATCATTTGATGCACGAACATGAGTTGACTCATACTCTGGACGATAAACAGCAGATGGATCTAAGTGTAAATTATCTACACTTGTATAGTCCTCATACTGTCCAGATGTTGAGTTATATCTTACAAACGCCTTGTCATCTTTCTGAAGTGCATTACCTGTAAACTGTGCAAGTAATCCACTCTTGAATCCAGTCACTTTAGAACCATCTAAGTGAATACCATTCATACCGAAAACAGATCTTTTCGATAAGTTGAATAGATATGGTGAAGCAGAGTTGATTGTATCAACTTCGATGTTTACATTTGCACTTGTGAGTGTTGGTAGTGGATTGTTTGGTGCAGCACCAACAACATATTTAAATTGAGTATTAGATACGACTTCTGATACAACAAAGATACCATTATATCCTGATGTGCTGATACCAGAGATACGAACAGGAGTATCGATTGAAAGATCTGTAAGAGTTGACTCTAAATCAACAGTCACAGTTGTAGATGCAGTTGAACCATCACCAGCTTTGATAGATGAGATACCAACCTGTTGACCTTTTGATCCTACAATACGATATTCTTCAACTCTTGTCTGGAAATCAAGACTGCCTGATGGGAAGTCTGGTTCGATTGGTCTTCCTGTTCCAGCATCATATACATCACCAACCTTTTGATAATACATATCAAGGTCAGTTGATGTCGAAGTTACATTTATGAAACTGTCATTAATAGTGACTGCATTTGCACCATCAGCATATTCAAAACAAGTTAGTTTGTGGTGAGAGAAACTTGGTGTGAATAAGTTTGTAGTGTAATCTTTATATACGTTACCTGATGGATCACCATCAAAAATGGTGAACTGTGAAATGTAACAAGCACCTGTGAGTCTGAATATTGCAGATGGATCTATGTTATTATTCTCTGGATCAGGAACATATTTTGGTCTTATCTTTGTCTTACGAAGGTCTTTACCTACAATTGAAGTTCCTCTTGGTATGATTACACCACCACGAACACTATTTAATTTGAATAGTTCATTGTCAGGTGATGTTAAATCAAAGTTACTACCCAATCCGAATGGACTTAATATCTGGTTTGTCTCTCCAAATCTTGTTGTATATCTTGCATTTCCACTTATATCAACAGGTATAAATCCTGGCCTGTTGTCAACTGTGTGAGTTCCAGCAGCAAGGATAATGGTTGTTAAATCGAACTTATCATTTCTCTGTCCAGCAACATAAGAGAACCTAGCCGCTTCAATTAGAGCTCTCTGTATCGTTTTAAATGATAACATTACCTTGTATATTCTTTAGAAAATTCTCCAGTCTTGAAAGAGGCATCCTATTCTTCTCTAATTACAGATTCTGTCTAAGTTTATTTATTCAATGAGTTATACCAAAGTTTGTAATCCTCTTGATAAAAAGATTTGACATGATTTACAATCTCATCAGTGCTTTCAATCTTTTTATAATTAGGATCTTTATACTCAAGAAAAAGTCTCTGACCTTTATGATTATATGTATAATCGGAGTCTAACTCTTTTACTTCGATGTGTGTTTCCAACATCTCACTTAACCATGTGGAGAATTTTTCATCAAATCCATCCTCAAACTTCCAAATGTTAGTTTCTTCTGTTACATAATCAACTTGAGGTCTTAACCAGTTCTCACTGTCTGGATAGTTATGTGTTTTCAATGAGAGATATCTCTGAAGAGGATCTCTAACAATTGTTACATGTTTAATATCTTTTATATTTAGATGTTTTTGATAAAGTTCTCTATGAAAGTGAGCTGTTTCAATTCCATCTATCCAATCCCATATATTTTGTTCTGGTTCAAATCCATTTAATTTAAAATTTTCCTGTAAAAATCTACCAGCAGTCTTTGGAATATGAATGAAAAAGAATCTTTTACCAGAGTCTTTGTGTCTATACGTTGGCATTCGGTCTACTATACCAAAATGATAATACAAATCTTTCAGCACCACCCACTTCACTTACATAATGCAAATGTTTATTATTTGAAAATATAATCAATTTGCCTGGCTTTGGTTTGATTTCAATATCTTCAAACATTGTAGATCCCCCTGTAAAGTTATCATTCAGATAAAGCATCGCAGCAAATATGTCAGGTTCGTGAATATTATTGTCATCAATATGTGGTTTCATAAAAGTGCCTATCGGCCATCTGACAACTCCAACATATTGTAATTTTATATTGTCATCAAAAATTTTACATAGATTAGTTACATCATTGATGACACTGCTAAAAAGTTTATCTTTCGATTCAGTGAGATGAATTGGATCTACATTTCCTCCCCAATACTTAGCACCATGATTTTTATCAAAATCAAATTTAGGTATATCTGGATTTACTGTGAGACTTTCATGAGGATCAGAATGAGTTACACTTTCAAGAAAACTATCTTTTTTATCATATAATTCTAAAAATGGTTGACATAACTTAGGATCTAAAAAATCATCTTGAATATAAATCAATTTTGTCATCTTGTAAATGTATTTGGTGGGCCAGAGAATCGAGGATCTTTTGTGTTTTTCTTATCAGTAGCTACTTTATTTGGATTGAAGTTTGGATCTGGATAATCTTCCCAACTATCACCTTCATACTCAACTATCAAAGGATTAACATCTATTCTTTCACCATACACATGGTAGAAACAATCAATGGTCGATAGGTCAGTAATCAAATCAGTATTAGTTGAATCCTCTGCGATGACAATAAATTCATTATTAAACTCTTGAATCACAAGATTCTGATTTGATCCAATTGGTTGTAACTGAACAGTAATGCTATCAGAGTGAACCAAATCTTTCCAATAGTAAGGTAAGTGAATTACATTTGATTCCTTTAATCTACCACGATAGTAAACTCCCGCCTCTGGGCCTTCAATACAAGCATAACGGAGACGATGACCCTTTCCTTTTGTAGGATGAACTAAATCAAATGGTTTTGGAATCGCATCAGCGACTGCAAATCTAGCAGCGAGTCTGCCTTTATTTCCACAATCAACTGCACCCTTAACAAGCATATCTCCTTCAACCACGATGGCATTCACACCAGTTTTACCATCACCAACAAATTTACTATCACCATCAACTTTTAAAGCTAAACTTGCGTTACATCTAGGTTGAGTATCAAGTGGATTCTGTGCAGCAGAGTTTGATGCTACATTTAAAACTGCTTCATAACCTGGCGACGCAGCGGTATCTCCAACATAAACAGGGCCATTCAAGACCGCAGTTCCAGTTGGAGAAGTGTCAGGTGGAACGAAAGAGACATCATTTGTTCCCACCACCAATTTGTCAAGTTGTTGTCTAGATATGTTCATTATAATGTTGGAGGACTAATTGTTGTTGCTGCTTTTAAAACTTGAGACATAGTTCCATAGTTTTCATCAGCAAAAGAAGCTGATAATGTGAAACCAGATTTAAGTTCTAAGAAACCTTTACTTATTATATTAATCTGATTATCTGATTTTATCAATATCTTCTCAGCTTGAAGTCGAACATCAGGTGAGTCTATGGTAGCTACCCTAGTCGCTTTTGCAAGAAACTGTCCATCTTGACCACCACCAACGGCTTCAAAATTAATATTTCTTGCTCTAAATGTAATGTCTCCATTCTCAACATCAAAAAGAATATCACCTTTTTTACATTTTATGATTTTTGCTGGAAGTTGACTAATATCGCCAGGGCTTCTAACCTTTAATCCCTCACCAAGGATCTCCATCGAACATCCTGGCGTATATAAAACTGCTTTACCTGTGCCAGGCCCTTTACCAGTGCTACCTTGACCAGTTCCAGAGTGAAAGGAGAAAGATTGTGCCTCCTGTGTCTGAACCTCATACAAAGTTTCACCATGTATGCTACTCTGTCCACTCTGAACGGAGTATCTTAGTTTAACATCTCTTTCTAAATTTTGTTTATCTTTTGGTGCTTTCGACATTTTACTTTGTAATACAACTAATAACTGTGACAGCTGACTGTCTCACGCTCTCTGCTAGTTTAGACGCATCTTGGACTTTTGTAAAGTTCAGAACAGGTAATAATCTACCTCCGACTCCGCTTTCACTATTTATTGTTAAATCTGGAAGATTAGTAAATCCAAATCCACCGTTGGTGACTTTTGCACCTATGATGCGGCCATCTTCTATTTCAAGTTCAACCTCTGCTCCACCAGTTCCAGTTCCAGTCCCATCGTCAGTTGTGCCACCATCAACTGTAGCTGTATCACCGTCCTCATAACCAAATCCAACATTAGTCACGACTACATCCCCAAGTGATGCAACAAACGTTTGTTCTCCATCATAGTTAGCATTGGGATCTGGTATGACCTCTCTTGTGGTTTGAGTTGAAATTGGATTTCCATTTTCATCAACCATTTCATTTCCATCATCATCAGTCATTATCTCAAGAGTTGTTTCTGTTGTATTCGGTAAGTATCCTTGGCCTGGATCAGTGATCACAACATTTACAACACCCAATTCAGTTCCATTTGGATCGGATACATACAATCCATCAGTATTAGGCACACCACCAGCAGTTATACTAAGTCCATTGAACGCAGGCACATTTGCATCAACGCCACCAATTCCACCAGCACCAGCGCCACCTATGGATGGTATACCACCAGCAGCACCAGCATTGACACCGCCAGTTCCAGCTGGTATTGGCGGTGGTAGTGGAGGAAGAGGAGGAGCAACTGGTGTTGGAGATGATATTCCAGTTACCTCAAAAGTAACGTCATCTTTTGGTGTGGATCCACCTAAAAGATTGCCAGGAAGTGTTATAATTTCACCTTTTTGGTATCCACCACCACTAGAATTAATTAATACATCATCTATGAGTCCAGTTTTAGTAGTAAATAAGTCAAAAGACGCTCCTTTTCCATCAATTGCGTTAATAGCTCCGATAGTTGCAGATTTTTTATATGGGCCTTGTGAAGAATCTTCTTTCTTACCAACAATAATAAAGTCAGTAGACGTATATGGGCCTATTTTAGTGATTGAACCAGTTGGTGTTCCGTCTTCCGCTGGTGGTGAAATATCAGGCGAAGCTGTAGTCAAACCTGTATCAATATCGCCCGCACCATCACCACTACCACCACCAATACCACCGACAGCAGGCGTAGTTGCAGGGCCACCAATAGTTACAGGGAATCCTCCAGCGACTAAACCCTGACCACCATCACCGTTGATAACAATTGGTTCCCCACCAACAAGTAAAGGTGTTCCGCCAGTCCCACCACCACTCACAGGTGTTCCACCAAGACTACCAACGACTATGGGGTCTCCATCCTCTGTAGTAACTTGTTGTCCAGTTGGTGATGTTACAGGTGTTCCACCAACACCACCAGCATTAACAGGAAGTCCGTTTGAAGTTACTGGTAATCCTCCAACAGCACCAGCAGCGACCACTGAATTTTCAGCTATTGGCGATACAGGCCCCATAACTGGATAACCTCCAGCACCAAATCCTTTATCACAACTATCAAAGAAAGAAAGTAAAGGTGGTTCTTCAAACCCAAATCCTGGCCCATTAATTGATACACCGATAATTTGTCCAAGAGCATTTACAATTGAACTTCCAGTTGCACCTTGGCCACTACTACCTATAAAGTCTACTCTTGGTGGGCCACATTTAAGAACATTTGTTGAACAATCTGGAGCTGATGGCACTGCTGGAATCGCACCATCAAGAGTATCTAAAAGTCCTGCCTCTAATTTTTTAAGACCTACCTTTTCAAGAATACCAGCAAAATCATCAGGGCCATTTTTTGCAACACCATTTTTAGAAGAGAATGAACTTGGTTCTGGACAATTCAATCTATCACAATCAAGAACATTCGTAATGATATTCGCATATCTAATCGCCTTTGAAAAAGTATCACTGGGAAGTCCAATGCCACCACCTTGAATATTATTCAACTGAGAGAACATACCACCCAACTCATTATCAATGATACCGTTAATTTGCCCAAACATATCACTTAAAAAGTTTTCAACACCACAAATAGGGACATCTAAAACTTGACCAATCATATTTTCTAAACTTTTTGAAAGATACCCTGCAAGACCTTCCTGTATTTTTTCAAGATTACAAAAAATTACGTCAGTCAAACTTTTCGTCGCTTGACCCACAGGCGCTTGTAAAGTTTTAGGTGTTTTATCTTTTAAACTTAAATTTAATTTATCAAGAGTATCTTGAATCAACCATGATCTAGCACGACGAATTAATTTTGTGGTTGAATTTTGAATTCTAAAAGATGTCAATCTTAATTCATCTTGAATATCAACAACGCCACCATATATCGGATCAACAGCAGATCCACCTCCAATGGCTTGTAACTGTTCCATTTTCCGTGTAAAGTCTTTGATTGCATTACTTATCTTCGATATTTCATTATCTTCACAAGGAGTGAACTGATCCACGACAATATTTGTTGCTGCTTCTTTTTGTTCCTGTGCTGGAGTTTTGACACTTTCACCATCAGTAAATGTTCTAACTGCTGGTGAAGCTGGTTTCCAATTTGGATTATATCTTGTTTTTCCAGATCTTTGAACAACCTTTGGTGGCGTATAAGGAATAAATTCTGTATGTTTTTTACCATCGAAATCTTTATTTGATAAAAGATCTCCGACAAAAGATTGTTTAAATAGAGTTCCAAAAATCACAGGTTGTTGTGCATCATCACCGTCAAAGAAAAATCCAACAACAACTTCTCCACCTTGATATTGCAGTGTTTGTCCAGCACCACCTACAGTGGTTGTGTTTGATGGTAAAAGAACATGTGCTAAAGGTAAATCTTTGTCTGGTAGATCTTCTTCAGCCGCATGATAACCTACAATACGAACACGACATCTAAAGGTGTATATGTCTTCACCATCTTCAGATCTTTTCTTTTCTAATGAATCTCCCCACTCTCCTTTATCTGGATCAGTCACTTGACCAATCCACCACTGCATAGGATCTCTTCCGAAAAAGTTAATCGATTCTTGATACATCTAGTTAATCGTCGTATATTAGACACTCAGGTTCGTCTGGGTGTTGATCGCAAAATAGTTCTAAAGCATTTGGATCATGATGATCCCCTGCTTCAATTTCTGACTTATGATGTTCGACATACTCTTCAAGTTCATGTAGTTCCTCTTTTGCATGTCTTCTTGCTGCTGGATTCGCCTGTGGGTCATCAGCAATCTTTTTATCGTATTCAATGTGGTCTTCGATTGATTTCATTTGATTCTCCTGTTTCTTTTATTTAAGCGTCTTGTTTAGTAGCGGTAAATACGTCACGAATTAAAGTTAATTGAGTTTCAGCCTCTCCATTACTGAATATATGTCTTAACTGTGAAACTATGTATCTTCCACTAATATCATTATCATCTTCTTTTCCTAACTGTGTCTTCGTTAAATCTGGATCCTTTTTAAAGGGAAATTGAATTTGAATTAAATTGCCAGCTCTTAGAGAAATATTTAACTCCATCGACACACTTAAAGATTGCGAAAACAATAAATTATTCCTAGCATAGGACTTATTTTGATAAATGGCAAGCTCATTTCTTTTTTCAACTTCTTCTTTTTTCGATCCTTTTTGTAAAGCTCCCTGATCTAATATTCTAAACATTAATCTAGATGGTTTTGTAAAATCATCTGATAATTTAGGTGTTTTTTTCAATTTTAATTCAGAGACATCAAAATCAACTTCATCGTAAGTTTCATTCTCAATGTCAATATAAATTGTTTTGTTCGCATACATTCCCATTCTACAATTCATACCAACATCATTGGAACTATTTAACCTATTTTCTACAATTTTTAATGGAGTGGCGTTATTTGGAGTCTCAATAGAACTATATGTAGCGCTTGGATCTTGTTCAAGTAATGATTTAATTGATTTGAAATGATAACCGTCATAGTTTTCAAAAAATAAAAAACCAAAATCCTTTTTTGATGATTGAGCTTTAGGACATAACCATTGAATAGTATCAAAAGGTCTTTTTAAATTACCGACAAACGAATAAGAATTTACAGCTTCATCTTTTTCTAATTTTTTCTTTGTTAAAATTCCTTTTTTTTCTCTCGTTAGAATGTCATCAACAATGTTAGAGACATTACCAGTAAATTTTTTATTCAATTTAGAAGATTCGTTAATAATAGACTCTGTGGATACAAACTCAAGAGTAGCCAGTTGTCTATTCTTAGCAGTTGTAACATCTTTAACAGAATTTAAGACCAGATTGTGTTTTTTAGATTCAATTTTAAATTCATCATCAAACCCCACAACTCCAATAGTCAAATCTATTGACTCTCCACCAGTAATTCCCTTTCGACTTATGACTTGATCAGCATCAATAAAAGTAACAATCATTGATATTGATGGACTTTCAATACTTTCAAAATAACTGACAGTGGGATTACCTGCGATAATGCTATACTCTTCTTGCAAAGAAGCAGAGTTTGCGATCAAAGAGCATTTTCTAATTATGTGATTACTACCTTGATCTATCATTTTATCATCCTAGCTATTGATTGTGGTAACTGATTTTTTTTAATGAACTTTGTTTTATTTACAACTTTTGGAACTGGAACTGGTATAGGTTGTGTTTTAACAACTTCAGTGGTAATCGGTTGAATTAAAATTTTTGTTGAGTCATTATTTGATGAAAGACTGTCGATTTGATTATTTGGAATAACAAAACCATCACGATCTGGAGTCACGATTTCTGGGCCTTTTTCACCAACCAAATATGGTTCTCCCTTTTCAACTGGGCCACCATCCTCTCTCTTTGTAATTTTTTGAATTACATCCATTGATTCTTTAATATTAAGTTTTTTCTTACCCAAAGGAGATCCTGTTTTTTGATTGATTCCAAAGAAATCATTAACTGACACTCTTGGTGTTTCAGATTCAGATTTAATCAGTCTCTCTTCTCTCAATCTTAATCTTTTTTCCTTTTCGTCTAGGAATTTAGATTTTGATTTTAATTTTGAAAAAAATGATTCAGATGAAATTTTCATTTTTCTATACAGATAAACTTCTATTTGATATTAGATTAATAAAATTAACAGGACTATTAGTATCAACAAGTTCTTTGGTTGATGGTAGTGGAGTTTGAGATGGTTGAGCCATGACTGGAGAGTTATCTTTTATTTGATTATTTTGTGGAGAGGATATTGGTGGTAATATTTGTATCTGAGAATCAGTATTCATTGTGGTTAGTATCTGTGATACATCTTTATTTTCGATTGATGATTGAAAATTGTTTGATGATCTATCAATTGGTTTTAAATTGTTTTTTATTTTATTAAAAATTGGCACCATCATTGGGAAATCAATAGATCCTGTATTGTTTGGTAAAACAAAACCAGAAGCACTCTTGAATGTTCCAAATTCCTGAGATAATTCTTCACTAAATTGTTCATTAGTTATTTCATTATTTAAAAACTCATTTAATTTTCTATTCTTTTTAAGATAAGCAATCACCATTTTATCTTGATTATCAGGAGTAAACTTAGCAGTTAGTGGAAGTCCAGCTGCAGCTGCATAATCTTCTGGATATAACATTTGATATCTTCCAACAGCGACTGATTCTCTACCATCTTTAAGTTTTTCTTTTTGAAATTCTATAAGTTCATTAATCGACATATCTAACATCTCAGGATATGATTCACTGGGGAACATCGCACTATATCCACCAACATTATCAGATTCTCCAGAACCGATCATGTCTAAGAGAGGTTTTAAATTATTTTTAGATTTATTTTTTTCAATCTCTGAAGAATACGTTTTTTTCACACCTTCAACCAGACCACCCTGATTGTATCCCTTCAAACTTGCATTTATAATATCAGAAAGATCATCAAACAAAGGATCAATCTTAGATTCAACATCAGTTTTACTTGTGTAATTAGTTTCTTCTAATTCATTTGATATTTCAATATCTTGTATATCATTAGCAATTGAAAATGAACCTAAATTACTCGCTTTATTTGTTGCACCAACTGAAGCGTTAAGACCCTCTAAAGTATCGACACCAACTTTTTCTACAGCGTCTTTTGTCACAACGAACTCGCCAGGAGTCAATACAGCAGGAACACTATCTACATCATTATTAGAAGTATCGTCATCGTTGTCAAATACTGGGCCACCCTCATTGAAACCAAAGAAATCAGACTTTTTAGTATCCTTCTGATTTTCTTCAGACTTATAATACTTATCACTTTCTTCCTTTGATAATGAGCCACCAGAGTTATAAAAATCTTCCAACTGTTGTGAATCAACACTATCTTCACCTGACATCATTATTTTACCTTGTATTGCTACTCTTTGGTTTACAGACAGCTTCTCACCAGGCCTGTATAATTCACCAGCAAGTAGTTTTCCAGATCCTTTAGTCGTAATTGAGCCATCAGGATTTTCAATGACCTCCATTGGAATTTGATTTGCTCTACTTAATAGTTCTTCTCTCTTTTGTTGAGCCAACTTCAGTGTAACATTATCTTCCTTCTTATCCTTTTTATCATTAAATAAGAAACCAAAGGTATCTTTTTTAGCTCTTTGAAGCTCTTGATATTCGGGTCTATATGCAATACTTTTATTAATCTGTTCGTCTTTCTTTACATTTTTGTTAGAGGCAGTGACTATGTTATCTTCCTTTCCTTTTTTATTTTTTTCTTTATTTTTTTCTTTACGTTTTTCATCAGCTTCCTTCATTAACCTTTTGGTTTCGTCTTGATATTCACGATATTTTTTTCCATCTTTACTCTTCTCAATCTCTTTCAATTCATCTGATTTATTTCTTTCAGCTTTGATATTGAAAGAATAGAGAGAAGGATCATACTCACTCAAATCTAAATCATATCTACTTCTTACCTCCGCTCCCCTTGGAAGCATGGCAAGGCTAGGATCTTTGAACATTTGCATAGGACTCGGTAAAGAGGGGCCTATGCCAGGGATATTGGCAGGGCCGATAGGTATTCTACCCTGTTCATTAAATTTCATTAACTCTTCAACTTCACTTGGAGTTTTATCGACATAGTATGTTTTTCCAATGTTAACACTACCACCTTCGGGGAATATATTTACATGTTTATTGTATTCACCAGAATCACCGTCTCTAAGAAAATTTAATTTGTTTATTGCACTTTCATCTCCAGTATCTGCTTTTTTCAATAACCTATCTACTGCTTTAGTGTCCTTAGCAGTATTTTTTTCCAATTTTTTTATTTTATTTTCAAGTTGTGAAATTTCTTTTTTAGTAGAATCTAATATTTCTCTTTTTTCCTCGCCAGCTGGCATATCTTTTGTTTTTTCTCTCTGGAATTTAACCTCTTCTAATCTATCTTTTGCAGACTCCAGTTGCTCAGGACTTGTAAGTTCTACTTTTTTAAGTTTATCCTCGTCTTTAGGAAAAAAGTTAGACATTAACATGGCAAGAAGTCCACCTAACGCTAAAATTGAAGGAGTGCTTGTTACAGCTTCATTTACTCTATCTTGAATTGATTTATCTGAAGTGCCATCACCACCTCCACCACCTGTGAGAGATTCTCCTCTCTTTCTTTTCTGTTGTTGATCTTCTCTCGCAGCTAATAAATCTGCTTGTTTATCTAAATCTTTCTCCCTTTGATCCTGTTGAACAATCAAATATTGTGTTATCTGTTGTATTTCTGTTTGTATTGATTGAAGAGAATTTGTTAAATTATCAATTAGAGACTGATTTTTTTCAATTATGTTAAGATTAGAATTAGTTCTCCCCAAGGCATTATTAGCCACCTTATCAATTCTTTCAATTGATTCAAAAAAATTACTAGGATTTATTTTAGGAGTTTGTTCCTCATCCATACCTTTGGACACCCTCTTGTTGTTGTCTCTTTAAATTTTCTTTTTCAATATGATTTTGAAGAAGAGCAATGTAAATGTCCCTCTCCCAAGGCATCATATTTTCGAGTTCCGTCAAGCTATATTTATGGTATTGCATGAGAGCAAAATTGATACTGTAATAAGACTCAAGATCCTCTCTTGCAATACTTAGCCGAAAAAATTGGCTAGACCCTCCAAAACGATACTATTCTTTTCTTTTGTATTTGGATTTATAACTTCAATGGTGTGAGATAACTTAGGCATTGATGCAAAAAATTTTTCAACTTTTTTATATTGTTTTGAATTTAATTGTTCAATAAATTCAACTCTCTCTTTCATAGAATAATCTTTTGCCTCCCACGCATCTTCCTCTGTATAAACTGTATCCATGCAATCAGCAACAACTCTAAAAGTTTTATCTACTACAGTCTCTGATTCATCATCCATTGAAAAATTATTTTCAATAAACTGATTTAATGAGGGATATTTCATTCTCATAGTCATCTTATCATCAATGACAATATCAGTTGTGTGATCTTTTGGTTTAACAACTTTAATCTCATCAACATAGACTGTGACTGGAACCACAGTCTCTCCGTCATCAGGACATGTCACTCTTAACTTAATGTCTTCACCAATCGACTTAGCACGAATGTTTAAAAACAAATATTCAATATCAAATGTTGGTAAACTATCAACATCAACTCCTCTAGTCAAGATACATTTTTTTAATACATCTGTTACGGCGTTCGTAATATCATTTTGATTTTTTGACTCTAGAGCTATAATCAAAATCTTTTCTTCTCTAACAAGAAAGGGTCTATATTTAATTTTTTTATTTGATGAAGGTAACTTCAACTCATAAGTTGGAGTTTCAATCGTTGGCAATGGCATAATCTTTTAGTTCAGTGTTTTATTTAGATGAGTCCGCCCAAAGTATAGGCGTTGACCCACCAAGGTTTAGTGTCATTTTTAGTTTCTTTTGATTTATTGGAACCAAAGTTTTTATTAGCCCCTACTCCCACATAAGGTGGATTTGAATCCATATATCTTCCTTGGACGGCAGAACTGTTATCAGGATAGTGGAAACTGGTAAAAAACCTATCATACGCTAACTGGACACTACATTTTAACACATTTGAATTACCATAGGCAACCCTCATTGAGGTTAAATTAGTTGGCCACACATTTACAAATTCATAAGATGTTAAATCTGATTTGTAATCAGCCTGTGGATTATCTACAAATGTATCTCTTTCAAATTTTGTAAGGTGAATAATTTCTTTATAGTCCTCTGGATAATTAAAACGAGAATATGCATTTAGTTGTCTCTTATTCGTAAAAATTGGATTTATATATGACATCCATTTTTCAAAAACTTCTAAAATCACTTGATCCGCATCAGTATAGAAAGTTAAATTCAGTGGAGGAAAAGTTCTAAGATTTGGAAACTCCTCTTGAATACCTTGATGATGACCAACTGCAAGAGTTGATTGATATTGTGTGCCTGGAATCTCTGCCTCTGTGCATAATAAAGACATCTTTTGCATAAAATCTCTTCCTTGAGATCTTTTTTTGGCTGGGATAGTTTCATATCTGGGCATATTATTTACGCCATCAGTTCCTAACCATTTGTTATAATTTCCAAATGAAAAAGTAACTTGATAAAAAGTATCTAGAGATGGGCGTGCAACGCTATCCCTAACATCTTTAATGTTATCTTTAAATATTTCTGATCTTCTTGGGAATAAACTCTTTTCTGACACAATAAATAAGCTTAAGTTGTTATTACTATATATGAGCTATAAAGGGATATATAGACCTTCTAATCCTAAAAAATATAAAGGTGATCCCCAAAATATTATTTATAGGTCTTTGTGGGAAAGAAAATTTATGAATTATTGTGATTTGAATGAGAATATACTTGAATGGGCATCAGAAGAGTTCTGGATTCCTTATCTAGATCCAACAACAAATCGTGTTCGCAGATATTTTCCAGACTTCTTTATTAAATATAAGGACAAGGACAGTAATATTCGCAGATCAGTGATTGAAGTCAAACCAATGAGAGAAACACTTGAACCAAAGGCAACAAAGGGTAAATCAAGGAAGACAATGATAAATGAGTCCATGACATATGTAAAGAATCAAGCAAAGTGGAAAGCTGCAAGAGAGTTTTGTGAAGATCGTAAATTAGAGTTCAAAATCATGACTGAAAAAGAGTTAGGAATCCGATGAGTATTCTTCAGAACATATTAGACAAAGTTGGTGGTCAAGTCAATGAAGATTGGTTTCGCAATCAATTACTTGAGGAACTTGGTTCAACAAATTTTAATGATGACTATGCTGATACTGGTGGATTTGCTCCTGGCGAATTGTATTTTTTTACATATCAAGCACAAACAAAACAACCATACTATGATCAATATCCACTCTCATATATAATTGAAATGAGAACAGGTGGATTTCTAGGTTGTAATCTTCATTATGTTCAATTGACTCAAAGAGAAGAACTTGCGATAAGCTTACTAAATAACTCTGCTCAAGGTGCAGTTGCAGTTCCTCCAAGAACTCTACATAAATATCTTTATACTGGTGTCAGAGGTCAACCATACCGTATTCCAAATGCTGAATGGTCGGATGTAGCGCAATTACCGACTGAAAGATTTATTGACATGAGAGGAATGCCTGTTCCTAGAAGTCGAATTTACAACAAAAACTAATGTCAAAACAATGTAGTAAGCCATATGAAATAGGAGGGTCAAAATACTCTTTTGACATAGTTGATGGTAAGATAGCGGGTATACAAAAAGCAGATTCAAGTGGTAGTTTTGCTTCACTTGAAAATACATATTTAAATCCAAAACTTAGCACTTTTGGTGACATTGCAGCGACAGACGAGGCATTGGAGGCATATAATATTGCCAAACATGGATCAAATATAGACGCATACGAGGATACAGCACCTCAAGCGACTTCAGCTGAATTGCAAAATTATTTTAATAAACAAAAAAAGAAATCATCAAATGAATCATTTATCTCAAATGATACAGATAAACCACCATCTTTAGCTTTTGCAGCACCTAATTCAGGCGCCTACGACGCTTATAAAGGTTCAAGAGGGAAAAAACATTCAGCTGATATTTTTGCATATCCACTCGATATTGATCCTCAACAAGATCATCTTAAAATACAAAAATATAAGTATCAGAGAACTCAAGTATTAGAATCTAATAATCCAAACGTCGGTTATATAACATCAAATGAATTTAATAAAAGTAAAACGGGGACTTCGGTGAAGGGAATGAAATATGAGGGTGGTGTAATATTGCCAATGCCGAAGGTTGAAGACGTAAATGGTGTTGATTACGGTGAAAATAAATTAGGATTATCAGGTCTTGCAGCCATGGGGCTGATAAACATGAGTTCTGATATTGTTCGTGGTAGAGAAGCAAAGGGGAGTGAAATAGAAGCTGCATCAGAAATAAGAAAAGCTGTTGTGCAAGTTCAAAGTTCAGATGTGCAAAGTTTTGGTGAATCTGGTCTCGCTGCTGGAGCATCTGCACTGGCAAACATGGCAGGAGCAAATCTTGATGTAAATACAATTTTAGCTCGAACAGGTAAGGGTGTTTTAAATCCATCAGCAGAAATGTTATTTCAAGGCCCAGTGATCAGGGATTTTTCTTTTAAGTTTCTCATGGTCGCTAGAAGTCAAAAAGAGGGTGAAGAAATTAGAAGAATTATCAGATGGTTCAAAACTGGTGCTGCACCAAAATATCAAGATAGAGTCATACTTAGAAATCCAGATGTATTCAAACTTGAATATCGAAATGGAGATGGGATTCTAAAAACCACGAACAGATTTTTAGATGCGATGGCTTTACAAACGATAAGTGTGGATTACGCTCCGAATGGATATTGGTCTGCATATCGAGACTCACAACCAGTTGCAATCAGTCTTAGTTTGAATTTCACTGAACTTAGACCAATATATCAAGATGAACAATTAAATACTCCATCAGACAGCGTAGGTTTATAACATGACATATTCAGGCTCACCAAATTCCTATTTCAGACAAGTTCCACGACTTGATTATCCATCATTAGCAAATGATCGACGATCTGCGTATGATTTTCAAACTGTCAAAAATTTATTCAAAAGAGCAGTAATGCGTGATGACATTTTTAATGAAGTCATAGCTTTTGAAAAATATTCTGTGCAAGGTGATGAAAGACCAGATCAAGTCGCATATAATTTTTATGAAGACTCTGGACTTGATTGGGTAATATTAACAACAAATAATATCATTCATGTAAGAGATGAGTGGCCAATGTCTAATCAAGATTTTTTAAATTACTTAAATTCAAAATACACTGAGTCGGAATTATCAAATGTTCATCATTATGAGACTAAAATTATAAGAGATTCACGAGGAAGATTGATTCAACCAGAAGGTTTAATCGTGCCTGAAGGACACTCAGTTACTTTTTTAGATAATGGCGTTTTGAGAACAGAATCTAGTCTCACATTAGTTGATTTATTAAATCATGAGACAACTCTAAATGATAATAAAAGAGAAATTAATATTTTAAGATCAGAATTTTTAACTCTATTTTTGGATGATGTTAAAAATATAATGCGATATGAAGAATCGAGTCAATATATAGATGACGACTTGAAAAAAACAGAAAATCCAAGACTTATATCACCATAAAAAAAGAGGTCGTAGAAACGACCTCTGGCGTAAAAAATGGCCCGAAATTTTTTTCGGGTCTTTTTGTGTTTTAAAAGCGATTTTTAGCCACCGTCTAGATCGCAACCGATAGTGCCTCCAACCACAGCACCTAAAGGAATTGCCCACCAACGACCATCACCTCTGGACATTGCAGCGCCAGCACCACCGCCTAGTAATGCACCAGCAATTTTTCCATCAGAACAATCATTGTTATCATATTCAATGGTTGTTTCTCTTCGATATGCATGATTGTGTTGACAAGTAACTTCAACAGTTTCCTCCCAAGATCTTACATACCCTGGCGAAGAGGATGTGCCAGGCACATACTTTTCTCTATATTCAGTTCGATAACATTTTCTCTCATGTGAATAGCCAGCTTGATATTCATCTGCAAGAACTGAAACTGGAGTTAATGCAATCAATGATGCGAGTAGAACTTTCATAATTAAGACTCAGCTAGTTTTGCAAAGTAACTTAATGCATCCTCTTCATCCTCGTCTGTATTAACGGAAGATGGTGTTGTATCAACAGGTGTGCGACCTTCACTTAGATCTTCTAAGTTACTCTCTTCATCAACTACCTCTGGGTCTTGTCTCTTCGGTGTAACAGTGAGACCAAGAACATAATCAAGTCTCTTCTTGAGATCTTCATATGACTTAAACTGATCTGGAGCAACAAGTTCTGCAACAGAGTATTCCTGTTTCCAGATTGCTTCCATTGCATCGTCATCATCTAGAAGTGGAGCAGGAGCAGCAAACTCAGATGAGTCATAGTTCCAATA
>LULO01000136.1_pt1 | contig 35488 bp, 57 predicted proteins | sample 728121 | NCBI WGS metagenome assembly LULO01 (sample SAMN03860287, study PRJNA289734) | marine metagenome | biome: seawater column; feature: ocean; material: water; isolation source: Red Sea water column Station 149 - depth 50m | place: Saudi Arabia: Red Sea | collected 2011-10-15 | depth 50 m | reverse complement strand
GAATATGATTTGACAAATAAAGAAAAGTGTGATAAGGAAAATAATGATGAAAAGATACAAAGTAAGATTAACAGGACTAGGTATTGAGGCAGTAGCAATAATACCATTTGATAGTGAGCCAGATACAGAACAAGTAGAAAATAATGTTGCATACTATTTAAATCATAATTTAATGAAAATAGAAAAAGATTCTTTTTACTCTACAGATAGATACTCACTTACATACGAGGAATTAAAAGATTGAATTACGCACAACAACTACAAGTAATACAAGGACTATCGCTACAAAAAGATATACAGACAAGAATGGATTGTCCGTTCTGTAATAATAAAAATACATTATCAGTAGATACTACAGAAAATAAAATAGGTTGGTATTGTTTTCACGCAACCTGTAAAGCCAAAGGAAAAAAAGAAGGAGAAAAAAATATGGATTATGTTCAAAAAGTTTTTCATGGTAATAAAGATTTACACATAGAGGATAAAGACTTTGAATTACCCGATAGTTTTCAATCCATTTACTCTAATGATAAAGCTATGCATTGGTTAAATAATAATAATTGCTGGGAGTCTTGGTCTTGGGGGAGAGCAGATTTTAAATATGATGTAAAACAAAATAGAGTTGTGTTTTTAATTAAGAATAGAGACACTCATAAAATTGTAGGTGCAGTAGGTAGAACATTAAATAAAAATGATTTTCCAAAATGGTTTATGTATGGTAATAAAGATGTACCATTTAAATGCGGCATATGTGATGACGCAGTGATAGTAGAAGATTGCCCATCAGCTTGTGCAGTATCTAATGTATTAACAGGTATTGCTATAATGGGTACTAAATTAAAAGGTACACACTTAAATCATATCAAACCATATAAAAATTTATATATATGTTTAGACAGAGATGCAACTGCAAAATCATATGACATGGCAAATAATTTAAGATCATCAGGATTTGAAAATGTAATAGTAAAACCTATAGAAGACGATCTTAAATATTATAAAACAGATGAAATAAGGAGTATTTTCTATGGATGAAAAGATGAAAAAAGAAATGTTAGCTAAGTGGAATGAATGGAAGTATGATCTTTGGGAGGCTAATAAAAATAACTGGACTCAAAGAGACCAATCAATAGCAGAAACAATAGATCAAATTTTATTAAAGGAGTTAGATGATAGAAAAGCAAATGATTAGGCTAATGCTTAATAAAAAATTTTATACACAACACAAAGGTATATTATCTCCAACTGTATTTGCTGGAGATGTAAGTTCTTTATATGAAACAATACAAAAAGCACACGAAAAATATGAAGATGATATAAAAGTTGACGAGTTATATTCTTTACATACTGCAATATTTAATCCTGCGTTAACTCGTGCTGCAAAAGAAAAGTTTAGTGAATTAGTAGAAGATATAAAAGAAATACAAGAACCTAGTAAAGAAATAGCAAAAGATATTTTAAAAATATTATCTGATAGAGACTTAGCACAAAGAATAGCAGTAGAGGCTACAGAAATATTTAATGGTAAAGATGCTAATTTTACAGAAATAACAGGTATGATAGAGAAACACAAAACTAATATTGATGAAGAAAAAGAGCCTGCTATAACATCTAACATAGATGAAGTTATTAGTTTACTTGATGTCACTACTAAATGGAAATTTAACATACCTGTATTAAAAGAGAATGTAGGCGGTATTGGTGGTGGTAATTTAATGATAGCATTTGCTAGACCTGAAACAGGTAAGACTGCATTTTGGGTTAGTCTTTGTGCTGGACCTGAAGGATTTGCAGAACAAGGAGCAAAAATACATGCATTTATAAATGAAGAACCTGCTATAAGAACACAGATAAGAGCAATATCTGCGTATACTGGCATGACAAGAGAAGAAATATTATTAGAAAAAAATACCGCACAAAATGTATGGAATGAAATAAAAGATAATATAAAAATGTTTGATACAGTTGATTGGTCTATTGAAGATATAGATGCACATTGTGAAAAAAATAAACCTGATATAATAGTTATAGATCAGTTAGACAAAATAAATGTAAAAGGTACTTATGCTAGAACAGATGAAAAGTTAAGACAAATTTATACTAATGTTAGAGAGATAGCTAAAAGAAGAGAGTGTGCAGTAATTGCAATATCTCAAGCATCTGCTGATGCACACAATAGAAATAGTATTTCATTTGACCAAATGGAAAACTCTAAAACAGGTAAAGCTGCAGAGGCTGATTTAATTATTGGTATAGGTAGGAACTCTAATACAGATGCAGAAAATAAAATAAGAACATTATGTGTTAGTAAAAATAAAATAAATGGGTATCATGGAGAACCTGTTTGTACAATTAGAAGGAGTATAAGTAGATATGAAGTATAAGAAAAAACAAAGACGAAATGGTAAATCAGTTTATCTATTTCATAATATAGCTACAGATGTAACACTTTATGTTAATGCAGAAAGTGCAGAACATGCTTGTCATATATTTGATAGCTGTGGATTTCAACATAGATCTTCTTGGAAGATACTATTAGAGTTAGGTGTTCAACCATCTGACGGAAAGAAGAGAAAATGATTACAACAGTAGACGTAGAAACATCTTGGCAAAAAACTGAGAATGGTGGTTATGATCCATCACCATTTCATCCTGATAATATATTAGTTAGTGTTGGTATAAATGATGAATACTATTTTACTAACCATAGTGAAAGAATTGATGAAGGTTGCTATCATAAAATACAAAAAATTTTAGATAAAACAACTTTACTAGTGGGTCATAATATTAAATTTGATTTAATGTGGTTATTAGAATCAGGATTTAAATATAGTGGTAGAGTTTATGATACTATGTTAGGTGAATATATTCTTAATCGTGGCATAAGAAAAAGTTTAACACTAGAAATGTGTTGTCGTAGAAGAAAAATAGGTTCAAAAGATAGTGCAATCAAAGAGTGGATGGATAGGGGTGTATCATTTGAAAACATACCTGCAGATGTTGTTGAAGAATATGGTAAGATAGATGTGCTGATAACTAGAAAATTATTTAATTCTCAGATGGATGATCTAAAAATGGCTAAAAATAAGGGTTTATTGATGACCATTAAAATGATGAATGAATTTTTAGTTGTACTAACTGATATGGAACGTAATGGTATTAATATAAATTTAGAAGATTTGTATAATGTAGAAAAAGAATATAGAGCAGAGTTTGCGTATTTAAAACAAAAAATAGATAAGATTGTGTACAAACAAATGGGAGATACAAAAATAAATTTATCAAGCCCTGAACAGTTATCTTGGTTGATATATTCTGTTAAACCAAAAGATAAAAAACAATGGGCTAAAATATTTAATGTAGGTATAGATAAAAGCACTGGAAAAAATAAAAAAAGACCTCAATATTCTAGACAACAGTTTAGAACTTTAGTTGCAGATAATACAGAAACCATACATAGAACAGTGGCAGAACAATGTCTACCTTGTAAAGGTAAAGGTGTAATTAAAAAAATAAAAAAAGATGGTAGCCCATACAAAAATTATACAAAGTGTTCTGATTGTGATGGTGATGGTTATATGTATACACCTATGGCAAAGATAGCAGGATTTAGGCAAAGACCTAGAAGTGTTTATGATGTAGCTGAATCAGGATTTAGAACTGATAGAATAACTTTAAACAAAATAGCATCAGAGGCAGAAGGAGAGTTTAAAGATTTTATAGATTCTATTGTTAGACATAATGCAGTTGATACATACTTAAACACCTTTGTAGAAGGATTAAAAAATTTTACAAACGAAAAAGGTTTTTTACATCCTAAGTTTATGCAAGCGATAACTGCAACTGGTAGACTATCAAGTAGAGATCCAAATTTTCAAAATCAACCAAGAGGTAAAACTTTTCCTATTAGAAAAGTGGTTACATCTAGATTTAAAGATGGTAAAATATTAGAGATAGACTTTGCACAATTAGAATTTAGAACTGCTGTATTTCTTGCACAAGATAAACAAGGTATGGAAGATATAAAAAATAAAATAGATGTTCACCAGTACACTGCAGACATTATAGGTGTATCAAGGCAAGATGCAAAGGCACATACATTTAAACCTTTGTATGGTGGTGTAACTGGAACAGAAGATGAAAAAAGATATTATACTAAATTTTTAGAAAAATATAAAGATATAAAAACTTGGCATGATCATTTGCAAAGTGAGGCTATAAGATTTAAAAGAGTTAAGTTACCTACTGGTAGAGAGTATTCTTTTCCTTATGCAGAAAGAACACCTTGGGGTGGTTCTACATATGGGACACAAATAAAAAATTATCCTGTACAAGGTTTTGCAACAGCAGATATTGTACCTATAGCTTGTATAAATATATACAACCTTATGAAAGAAAAAGGAGTAAAAAGTTTACTTGTAAATACAGTTCACGATTCTATCGTGGCTGATATTTATCCTGGAGAAGAAGATGTGATGAGTAAAATATTTAAACAGGGCACAGCAGATGTAATACCTGCACTTAAACAGTATTACAATATTAATTTTAATGTTCCGCTTGACACAGAACTTAAAATAGGATATGACTGGTTAAATATGAAGGAGGTTTCATGACCAAAGAAATAGAGGCACTTGAGACAATGGATGAATATTCTGATGAAGAGTACTCAGCTTATCTAGAATACACTGCATTAAAAGATCAGTGTGTAATAGAACCAAGCACGTTATACATAAACAAAGACCATGAGTTTTTATCAGAGTGGAATTACTTTGCAAATACTGATGGGCTAGAAATAAAAATAATAGATGGGGAGACTACGATATGTTAGAAACTATATTTGGTTTAGTTATGGTATATATTTTGATAGGATTTTTTATAGATCCTTTTATAAAATAACTGTGACAAAATGATCATTGTAATTTTATTAAAAATATGGTATACACTTTTAACTAATGGAGGACAAAATGTCTAATAACAATTTAGTAAATATAAAAGGAATGTCTGATGAGCAGATTATGCAAGCAATCGGACAAGATGATGGATCTAATATGGGTACAAATATACCTAGACTAGCCATCAATAGGACACCCGAAGATGATGATGGTAATCAATTACCAGTTGGTCACTTCTATACTTACGATTCTAATATAGGTCAAAATGTATTTGGTAAACCAGTTACATTAAGACCGTTTATTAGTGCTATGCAATATATGCACTATGATGCAGATAAAGGTGAGTATATAAATAGATCTATAATTTTTAAAAGCTGGAAAGAAGAGGCTATAGATATATTAGGTGGAACAAGGTGTGGAAAGATACCTTTTAAAGAAAGGTCTAGTCTTACACCTGAACAATTAGAACAGCAAAGAACTATAAGATGTTATAAATTGGTGTATGGTTTATTATCTTTTAAAGATGGTAAAACTGCACAAGGTAATACACATAGTTTAGAAAATTTGCCAGTTCTATACAGGGTAACTGGGACAGCTTTTTCACCAGTTAGTGCTGCGTTAGATCAATTGAAAAAAAGAAAAAAACTAATGTTTAATTGTACTTTTTCTCTTGATACTAAAAGACAAAAGAAAGGTGGTAATGTTTTTTACATACCTGAGATAGGAGTAAATGCAGATGTTAATTTACAATTATCTGATATAGATATGGAAACATTAAAAGTTTTTCAAGAGTCTATTGATACTGAGAATGCAGAAGTTGTAGATGCTTACAATAGTGCAAAAACTAAAAAGGCAAATGGCTCTGACAAGGTAGATGCAGAGATAGTTGAAGACATGAACGATGATTTGCCTGAAAAAGTATTAGCTACTTAATGAATAATATATTATTAAAAGTACAGCAATACTTAGATACAGTGTCTAAAGGTCCTGTAAAGTTAGACAAACGGCTTGTACAGGAGTTTGGTGAGGCGTGTAAAAACGCCTTACTAAAACAGTTTGAAGAAGAAAGAAGAGATAAATTTGAATTGAGAATGTCTAATGTTGGTAGACCATTATGCCAATTACAAATGGAGGCTAAAGGTATAAAGGGAGAAGGTCAGCCTTATAATGTAAGAATGAGAAATACTTTTGGGGATTTGATAGAAGCATTAGCACTATTTATAATGAAATCTGCAGGAGTTGATATTAAGAATGAGCAAAAAAAAGTTACATATAAATTTGATAAATATAAAATTGAAGGTAAACAAGATGTTGAGATTGATGAAAAAATTTGGGATATTAAAAGTGCATCACCATATTCCTTTGAAAAAAAATTTGGTGAAGCAGGGGGCTTTAGCGAAGTTGTTAAGGATGATTCCTTTGGTTATGCGTCACAAGGTTTTTTATATGGTGAAAGCCAAAATAAAAAGTTTGGTGGTTGGATAGCTATTAATAAATCTACAGGTGAGTGGACTATATGTGAAACACCAGCATCTGTTGATGAGCATAAACTAAATGCTATTAAAACTGCTGAAGATAATGTAAAAGCTATTAATAGTAAAGTAGAATTTAAAAGATGCTATAACGATATAGCAGAAACTTTTAGAAGTAAACCTACTGGTAATAGAGTTTTGGGCTTTGTGTGTTCGTATTGCCCATACAAACTTCCTTGTTGGGGAAGAGATAAATTGCAGTTGTTACCGCAACAGCAATCTAAAGGTAAAAACCCGAAGTGGGTTTGGTATACAGAAGTCAAAAATCCTAAAAAGGATGAGACTATGGAGGCTGGTGGTAAGTAGTTTGAGGGGTCTACTTTCCACCAACTCTTTATGACTTTGTACTTTGTTATTTTTAAAAATAAAAAAGATAAGTATTATAGAATGTTTAGTAATGAAATATTTAGTATGGAGAAAAATGCAAATGAGTTTGCAAAAAAAAGTATGAAAAGAAGTTATGAATATAAAATAGTAGAATATAATAAAACTAATTATGATAGGTATTGGAATTAATGAAAAAAAGAATACACATAAATCAACACAAAATTAGAAGTAATAAAAAACATAACTTAAACGAACCAGTTATAACTGTTAAAACTTCTAAATCTAACGAGTATGGGCATAAGGTAGAAATACTTGGTCCAAGTAAAATTGTTTATAGTCCAAATAAACCGTTATCTTGTGGTGCTAAAGTGTGGATTGAAACAGAGGCAGAAGTAAAAATAAAAAAATTATAATAAATATTAACATTAATGAAAAAAAATAAAACAAATTATATAAATTCAATTAAGGTAATAGTTAGCCCTTGGCAAAAAGGTTTTCACTGTGGTATTATTATGGATAGTAAATCTAAAATGACTACAGAACAATATGAATTATGCTCTACTATAGCTAGAGGCATGATAAAAATGGCAACATCAGACCCTCATTCAACGTTTCTATGGGGACTTCGTGGTTTTGCTGAAGATAAGAAAAAAAATAGCAAAGATTTAAGTATAAGTTCTATTGCAGAATTTGATGATGAATCTAATGTTATTGATTTTCTTGAATATTTAAAAATGAAACGAGATAAGGAGTTAAACTAATGGCAACGCACTTAGTTATAGGTGACCCTCATTGTACACCTAAAGCAAGCAATGAAAGATTTCTGTGGGCTGGTAGACTAGCAGCAGATTATAAGGTATCTCATATTATATGTATGGGTGATTTTTGTAGTATGGATTCTCTATCTACATATGATAGAGGTAAAAAATCATTTGAAGGTAGAAGATATCAAAAAGATATGGATCATTCTCATGAGGCATTATCTTTATTTAATAAAGGTTTAGGTAAACATAAAGCTAGAAAAATTATGTTACATGGTAATCATGAAGATAGAATTGATAGATTTGTTGATGATAACCCTGAACTTGATGGTACATTAAAAATAAGTGATTTAAATTTTAAACAATATGGTTGGCAAGAGATACCTTATAAAAAAATTAAAGTGATAGATGGTGTTCATTATTCTCACCATTTACCTTCAGGCATATTAGGTAGTGCAATATCAGGTGAAAATATTGCAAGAACTATTTTGACAAAGCACAAAGTTTCTGCTACAGTAGGACATAGTCATTTATTAGATTATGCTGTTTCTACTTTACCTGGTGGTAAAAAATTACATGCATTATCTGCTGGATGTTATTTAAACCATACAGAGCATTTTGCTAGAGATACTCAGCATATGTGGTGGAGTGGTTTAATTGTTAAAAGAGAAGTTAAAGAGGGTAATTATAATATGGAGTTGATTGATATCAAAACTGTTAGGAGGGAATATGGTAAAAGATAAGCGTACATATGGTAAAAAGATAGAGCATAGTTCTGACATATCTTACGAAAATGAATTTAAGTTTGATAATGTACATGCACCAAAACACTATCTACATGGTAAAAAAGAAACAATTGATGTTATACAAGATTGTATGACAGGAGATGAGTTTCATGGATACTTAAAAGGTAATATAATAAAATATGTAGCTAGATATAAATTTAAAGGTGAGCCAATAGAAGACTTACAAAAAGCTAATTGGTATTTAAGTAGATTAATTAAGGAGGTTAGCAATGGGGCAAGTTAAACAAGCTATAATAGAAGTAGAAGATTTTGTAGCAGGCTGTCTGCGTCAAGGTAGAACACTAAATCAAACTATACGAGATGCTAGACAATCTATAGCAGCAAAAACTAATCCTTATTTTGATGATGAGGAATTAGTAGAAAATAAATACTATCAATTTAAAGGAGGAATATAATGAAAGATGTATTTGTAAGTGCGTTGAAGAAAAAATATGAAGCAGAAGTAGATGTGGCAAAAGCTACTATACAAGTTTACTTTGATAAACCTGCGGGTATAGGTGAACATCCACAATTTGTTGAAGAAATAGATAAACAGTTAGAGAAGATAACTTGTGCAAGAGATAAAATAAAAGTTCTTGATGACTTATATCCTAACGAAGATGACATACCATTTTAATAGGAGGATAAATGTCTGATCAAAAGAAAGATATACCAAAAACTACCCCTAAAATGTATCATATAGATTCAGAAAAATTAATGGATATTATGAGATACCTAATGACAAGACCATATGGTGAAGTTGTTAAACTGATGAACTCTCTATCTACACTTATACCTGTAAATTTAGATGGAGGAAAGCATGACGGAAAAAAATAATTTAGATAAATATACTGGTATATTATTTGAATTAAAAATAGGTTTAAATAAAGATAATGCTATTGTCATTGACTATGGCGGTAAACCTGTAGGTAAAATAAGAGATGCATTAAAAGGTTTTCCTTACCAAGCTAACTTATGTGCTGCCATAATTAATCATGCTAATTCTGTTGGTAAAAAATTGCAAGATGATATTAAACAGATTATACAAAAAATTTAAAGTTTTGGTTGACCAAAAAAAAAGACACCTAGAGTAAAACTCTAAGTGTCTTGTTGTTGCCTGCGAGGGGGAGTCTATACGGCTCCCCTTTTTTATGCGAATAATCTATCTGTTTGTTTCTTAGCTTTAGTTAATTTAATTGGTTTGCTTAGTATTTCTTTTTGAAGTTTCTTTGGTAGTTTCATTTTGATAAGTTGTTCTGGATTTATCTCTTCACTTTTAGGTGGTTTAGCATTTTTTATATACTGTGTATATACTTCTAAATTAAATGTATTAACAGGCAAAGTTTCAAGACGTTGCTGTATCTCAGTAATATTTTCCATTGCACTATGTGCATCTTTAACTGGCACTATAGGTAACTCCCAACTTATTAACTCATCATCTATATCTATTTCTTTAATCCAAATATATACTTTATCATTTCTTATTTCATTCCATCTAGCTAGCCCACTACCTGTACCAGTGGCAGGTGAAAAAGGTCTATTATCTACTAATTCATTTAAATAATCTTCAATATAGTTAGCACCCTGACCTGCACCTCTATCACTGTATAGAGCAGCGTGTCCTGGAATATTAGTATCTTTAGTTCTATCAAATAAAAATTGAAGATCTACTTTTTTTAATACATACCCATCATCCTGTGCTCTTTTAATTTGATTATCTAAATGAATATCTTGTAATTCTTTAGGTGCTTCTCCTTCGCTAATATCTACCCTCTCAAGTTTAACATTATATTTATCTGCAATTTTTTCTAGTTGTTTTAATACTATTTCATCATAAAATTTTTTAAGTCCTTCTTTTTCTTCTTCACCCATAGCATCATAGCGATTTGCTTGTATTTGTCCATTTGTAATAGCTATACTATCTCTACCATCTATAACAGCTTTTTCAATCATTTTATTTAAAACTAACTCAACAAATTTTTTAGATTCTTTTATAGGAAAATCTGGAACACCATACATACCAGTACGTAAAAAATAATTTTTTGCCTGTTTAATATTATCTACATTTAAAACGGATTCAGCATGTTTTCCTTCTTTTTCAAATAATTCAAATCTATTATCTACATTTAAAGGTATTCGTCTGCTTGTAGAACCTGGTGTTGTTGATTTTAATTCTATAATATTTTCTTCATTTAACATTAATGGAGAATCTTCTGACTCAAACTCTCTTTCTATTGGCATACTTTGATTATATATTGTATATTTAATATTATTTTTATCTAAATATTCTTTAAGATCTTTATTTGCTACTACATCAAAATCTGAAAAAAACCCTTTATCTTGACCTTTTTGTAACCAATCAGATTGTATCTCATCTACTATTAAAGTATTTCTAAAAGTCTTTTCTATCTCTTCATTATTTAAATCTTGATACCTAGTCATTTCTTCTTCTAATGGATCGAATCCAACTTGAGTTCTTGCATGTGCAAAGGTATTAGTGCCATACTCTGTATCAAAATGTTCTGATTTAAATAAGGGCGTATCATACTCTACTAATTTCATTTTACTTTTTTGTTTTTCAGGTTCTCGAAGATATGGATTTTTTATTTCTTTATATGGTCGAAATTGAAATACTATATGCTCTTGTGTATCCGCTGCGGTATACCCACCTAAACTATAAGTTTCATACATTTTATTCATTTCATCTTTAGGGATAGAACGAACTTTAATAAAAGGTGCTATATCTTTTTTTTCTACAAACTTTAATAACTCTTCTTTAGTTATAGATTCATTACCTTTTAGGTATTCTGTAAGACCAAGATAATCCATTTCGTCTTTAGTAGAATTACTTTGTACAATACTTTTCCATTTACCTTTAGTGAATTTATTTTGTTTAGCGTTTTTAATAGACTCAACAGCACGAGAATAAAAATCAGATTTACCTTCTTTAAGTGCTTTTGCAGTTTGTTTTTCTGTTTCTGTTAGTGGTCCAAATTCTACTTTAGGTTTTAGTGCTTTTTCTGTTTGCTCACTTTCAGATAATTTTTTAGATACTTGTAATGCTGCTTCTGTTGCTAATTCTGTTCCTAAATCTGGACCTTCAGGTGGTTGTTTTTGTGGCTGTTTAGTTTTATCTTCACTAACTACAGTAGGCGTTTTATCCTCTTCGTCTTTTTTAGACATAAAATTAGGATTAACCATAGGCATAGCTTCAGGGTTTACCATGGTTGTATTCTTCGTTAGAGTTTCGTTTAAACTAGTAAATGCCTCATTGCCATATGTCTGTACAAATTTATTAGTGCCTACTTTACCTAATTCTTTAGCTAGATATGGTACAGCAAATCTACCTATTGCTGTTACTATAGGTGCTAATGCTACTAGTGGTGCTACCATTTTACTGTAAGTAATCCATTTGTTGATTCACAGGTTTTCTTTTTGGAATCAACATATTTTCTGTCTCTATTATTGGTTTAATTCTATCATTATATACGCTTGTTAGTAAATTAGTATAGTTAGGGTTTTCTGCATATGATGTCATACCCTTAAACATATTTTCTATAGGATCATTTTTTTCTGCAGCTTTTACTACTTCACTATATCTATCATCAGTGGTTATTAAATTTAAAAATGCTCTAACACTGCTTTCAGCATCTTCAAAATTTCTAAGTCTAGCACCACCTGTTGTTTCTAAAAAATCTTGATCACCAGTTGCATGCATACCAAAATAATTATTTGCTTTCATTGCAGTGGGTGCACCTTTAAAATTAAAATTACCAGTTTCTGTAGCACTAGTTGTAGCTATAAATCCTGTAGGTATTTTTCGTTCTAAAGAACCTTCAGGAAATTCTTTTTTAACTTTATTAATTATTTTTATAAAATCTTTTGTTTTATTTATTTCAGCCATACTTATACTACATATAATTAAACTAACAATTCCAAGCACGAAGTGCTTTATTAATTCTTGAATTAGGGTCATTAGCAGTCTTAGCAGATGTAAGTTTTTTCTTCATGCCTTTCATCCTCGCACAAAAGCTAGCCCTTCGTTTATTACCAACTTTTTTACTAGGTCTTTTTAGATTAGCACCTGTAGTTCTTTTAAAATACCTACGACCTGCTTCGTTAAGTCCTCCAGAGGGGTTTTGATATTTTTTAGCTACCATTATTTTTTCTTAACTGTCATAGCAGCTCTCCTAAAATTAGCAGCAGTGGGTGCACCTTTAGCACCTTTCTTTCTCATTTTACCACCACGCTTTCTTTTAGCATGTATGTTAGCGTATAGTCCTTTTCTCATTATGCTTTCTTTTTCTTTTTATTTCTTAACATAGCAAAGTCTTTTTTAGTAAGTTTACCGTCTTTATCCATGTCTAGTTTTTTTCTTTTTCCAGTAACTTTTTTGCTACCGTTTTTCTTTTTCATCATTTTACCGTAATGTCCTGGCATTAGCTGTACCTCCTGTATTTAGCTGTTTTTTTTGCAATCCCTTTCGGTTGTTTCACAAACTGTTTTCCCTTCTTTGTTTTTCTCCCTTTTCTTATAGCTTCTTTACCTTTTTTAAATATAGATGCTACCTGCGATTTACCCATAACTTTTGCACGTTGTTCGCCTACGGTTAATATTTGTATTTTTCTTGCAAATGGTTTAGATATCTTCTTAACTTTTGCAACAGTCTTATGAGCATCAGCAGGAGTTGCAAACTTAATTCCAACAGTATCTTTAGGATTCTCATCTGTATAAAGTCTCCTACCTGATCCCTTGGGTTTTTTACCCGTACCTACTTTAGGATCTCTTTTTTTTGCCATAAGATTTCATTTCTTTAATATGTTTTTCAATAACTTTACTCTGCTTCTTATGTAAAGCAGATGCTTTTTTTAGTGCTTTAGCTACTTTTTTTATTTTTTTTACCATTTTTTTTCTTTGCTTTGCTTGGTAATAAACCTTTATTTACTGCACGAGCACGTTCACTAAATCCTAGTTTCTTACCTTTTTTTATTTTATCTTTAATTGTTGATACTTTTGCTACCATTGTATTTTTCTCGCCAATAGTTTTTTCTTTCAAGTAATCTAATTTTATATTCTAAATTATTTATTCCTAAAATTTTTTTAATAAAATATATCATTACTTATATCCACCACCTGCTGCCTTATATTTTTTAGCCAGCATTTGCGCTTTTCTTGCTGACCATTGTCCAGGCTTTCCGCCCTTTGAACCAGCCATGATTTGATTAAACATTCGTTTTCTCATACCAGGTTTTGTATAGTTACCTGCTTTATTTACTGTGCTTTTCTTTTTTGCCATCTTTCATCTCCTTATATTCATAGTCATAACTTCCTTCTTGATCTTCATCAGTAATCCATTTAGAAGTATCTTCGACAGACCATATTCTAGTATTAACTAATCTATGGATAAGAGGTTTGCTAGGGTCAGCAGCCATAGAAGGATCAAATATCCTTAGTCTATTGTTGGGTTGAATTGCATAGTTACCGTCATCTAATTCTATAACATGACCACATTTATGTTGGTCAGGTTTTTCTGCATATCCAAAATCTAATTCGTTATAGTCACCAGCACACCAATCAATTGTAAATAAATAAGTACCTTCTCTTTCTTTTTTTCTCCTAGAAGTATATAACATTTTACAACCTTGTAATTGATAAAATCTAGTTACACTAACATTATAACTAAATGAATCCCATAACATTAATTCGTTTAGTGGTAGTTCTTTTACACCTGGTTTTTTACAAAATGCAGATATGGGTGCTCTCCACCATATACCACCATCTGTCATCATATAATGAAATAAAGGTACTTGTTTAGGTATAGAAGTAAATCCAAACACTACACACTCAAAGTATTTATCATGAGAATCTTTTTGATCTCTTAGATAATTACCTCGGACATAACATTCTATAACTGGTATATTAGCATTTAAATACATATTTAATCCTTAATATTTTTTATATTATATTTTTTTCTATTATATATTTTTTTACTATTTAATCTATGTTGTCTAAATCTTGCATCTCTTAACATTTTTGCAAAGTTATTTAAATAAGATAAATTTCTAAAAACTCTTTTCACTTAATCCATTATCAAAGATAATATTTTTTTCTCGCCCATGTATACCTCTACATTAGCCTTAGATTGAATACATTTATATACAACTCTATCTTTTGTACTTTTGTCTTTCATAGCATAACGTTTTGCTTTAAGGCATTTTGATAACGACTCATGGTAACGATGTTCTATAATTTTGTGGTCTTGTATAAGTAATAATGCAAAAACTAACTCTATCATCAGTGTGCTCCATTTCCATTTCTAATTAATTTTTCTACGTCAGATTGTAGCTTTGATACTTGTTCTTTTAAGAAATCAATATTAATTTTATTGTTTCTCATATTCTTTAATTCTTCATCCATAGACTCAATTAATCCTGCCATATGCTCTACTAGCATAAATAACTCAGCCTCTCCACTTGATTGTCCTAATTCACCTCTAGGATACTTAATTCTAAATTCTGTATTATGTTCTAAATCTTTTTGCATTAATTCTATTTTAGTAGAATGTTGATTTAAAGTTTCTTGCACTCCAAAAAAAGCCCAAGTGCCTATTGCGACAAGAGTAATTAAACTGGCAACCGTCTTCATAGGCATTTGTACGGCTGCCTCCTCAGAAATATTTAGTGGTTTTTTACTCATTTTCTTTTTTTTCTACCCATATAAAAGTCACCAGGTTCATAGTTCCATTTTTTACCATGATGTCCTCTAAGATCAGCATATCCCATTCTTATTTTTACTATTATTTTTTTTAACCATAAACTCATATAGTTTCCTCTATGTTTTCTATACAAGAAAATTTTATAAATAATTCATTTTCGTTAATATGATATGGATCAGATGCTATTAAAAATTCTATAGATTGCTGTGAACCTCCAATCATACAATCATACCAAGTATCATAATTTAAACCAGTATTCATTGGCGGAAGACAAGTAGAATTTACTGCGGAACATATAATAAGCACCAATGATAATTTCATTATTGCCAACTAAAAAGCCAAGCAACAAATCTATTCCAAAGATTTTTTATCTTTTCTAATATTTTCTTTATCATTCTTTTCCTCCAACTTTTTTATTTTTTCTTGAGCATCTTCTAAATCTTTATTAGCATGCTCTAGTTTTTGTAAACATCTTTTATTAGCTGCATCTTTAGATTTACCTGCATCTTGTAACTCAGCTACCTCTTGTTTTAAAATACGAACCTGTTCTTTGTATTCGTTTATCAGTTCAAAACTGTTATCGGACATCTATTTTTTTCCGTTACGAAATATCTGTGTACCTTTTATACCAAAAATGCTAGCCACGACAAGAATCCAAAGATTGGTAAACCAACTTGGCAATGTAGAAAAATATTCAAAAAATAATTCTACCTTCCTCATTGCTTCAGGGTCATCGCTTATAACTGCCCATGCAAGCACCAATATTGGAATTGTTAAAATTACCAATACAAATTCATCTTTCCAGTCTGATTGACGAGCCTCTAAAAGTTTACCCTGATACTCACTCTCTCCACGAGCCATCTTAGCAGCATGCATATTTTGTGCGTCTGCCATTAGCATTTGTGTTTCTTTACGTTTTTTATAGATGTGCGTTCCAGCATTGATCGCAATCTTAGCTAAACTAAACCAAGCCATTTTTTTCTAACCATCCTGGTACATCAAATGATGGGCATTCTTTACCATCATCAACTTGATAGTGACCTATAATTTTTTCTATATTATATTTATCTTTTAATTTTAATATAATACTTTTTAGTGTTTCAAATTGCACAGGTGTAAAATTATTTTCCCAACCCATACTTGCAGTGCCACCACCTGCTAATGCTACACCTATTGATGTACCATTAACTGCGACAGCATGTGCACCTACAGCATCTTCATCTCTACCTACTTGTAGTGTGCCATCTCGTTTAATTAAATAGTGGTATCCGATTGTATCAAAACCTCTATCTTTATGCCATTCTGTAACCTTGTCTACATCTACATCCATATTTGGAGGTGTTTGTGTACAATGTATTACTATTATATCCGTTTTTTCTCTTTTGTCCATTAGCCAAATAGTCCTATTAGTGTTAGTATTGTTGCCCCTAGCCCTCCCAATATTGCATAAAGTAGGGTGTCTACTTTTCCATGCAACTTATCCACATCATCATGTAAGTGTTTAAGATGATTATTTTTTATTTGAGATACTTCTCTTTTTAATCCTGTTATATACCCATATAAGGATATAAGGTGTTCGCTAGTTGTTTTTGGTTGTTTAGCCATTATTGCTCTCGAGGGTTTGGTTTAAAAGCATCTTTAGCTGTGCGAAATGGTAAAGTTAAAAGCCCTGTTAATACACCATATTCTTTAAATCTATCTTTGTAAGTTTCATCAAATATAAAATCTATATTAGGCATGGAGGCTAAATTATCAATTACAGATTTTAAATAATAATTTTCTAGTTTTATTAATTCATCTATCTGTTTTCTTTTTGTTTCTCCATCAAAATCAGATGCCATTATAACATTTCGCTGCTGTCTAGATTCAATTAAGTATTGCTCACCTTCTTTTAATATGTCTGATAGTCCTGAAAAAACTAAAACTTCAGGTTCAATACCAGCCTCGTATCCTTCAGCTAATTTATCCATAGTTCTTCCATATAAACCTATTAAAAAAGTTTCATTTCTTTTATCTAAATCCATTTGAGTTACATCTATTTGTTTTAATTTTTTTGCTCTATTTATAATTTTTTGCCACTGTTTATGGTAAGAAGAATTTTTTATAGGATTAGCAACTTTAAATCTTCTAGTAACAATACTAGCAGCATTTTTAAAACTTGATAAATCAGATTCATCTTCTCTTTTCTGCACTCTTTCACCTTTTAACTTATCTCTAGGTATAAACCCTTCAATAATATCAACTGGATATTGTAGTATACCAGTAAGGTATGCACCTAACATATAATCTACAGTTATAGGATTTATAACTGTTTCTTTAACTGCCCCCTCTCTTTGACCGCCTATAAAAGAGGACATATTTGTTGCTATCATAGATAATTTTTTAGCTATTTCCCTTGTACTTTCTCTTGATTTTAATTCATCTAATCTTTGCATTTCATATCTGCCTAATATGGGTGCACCAGAATATAGATTTTTATTTGCCATCATTTCTATAAATGGTCGAAAGGCAGCAGGTATAGGCATGCCAGGAACTATTTGACTTATAGATTCAGCAACATATTTTTTAGTAACTCCATCACTACGTTTATACATTCCATCAACCATACCTGTTGCTATATTTGCAAACACACCTAAATCGTAAGGTTTTGGCATTGGTATAAAGGGCACTTCTTTATCTAATACAGGTTTACCTTGTTTTATGGATTCACCATGATCTATATTTGGTAACAAAAAATTTAATTGTCTAATTTGTTCATTTACAGTTTGATATTCTTTAAATTGAGAATTAAAATGATACAATGCTATTTCGGGTGCTATGACAGAGGCAGTTATTAATGCAGCTGCTTTTTTAGGATTTTCTGAAAATAATCTTCCAGTCCTATATAAACCTTGTATACTAGCATTTAAAAACATGGTATTTCTACTTAACATGTTTAATGTAGCACTAGAACCTCTCATTCCAAAATCAGTTGCAACTTCTCTACCTAAAAAAGAAGCACCCATATCGCTGAATCCTGCAGCTTTAGCTAATTGATATTCACCCATACGAGTTCCGTATTCTGCAGATTCTACTATTTTTTTATAGCCTCTCCATCCTCCACCAGCTTTAGTCAAAACTTTTTTTATAACATTACTATAATAATTATTTGCATCTCCTAAAACTTTAGATGTAGTTACAGTTCCTTTTGATACTAAGTCTTTTAAATTTTTTGGTGTAAATGCTTCAGTTTCTGATCTAGAAGAATATCCCATACCATTTATTAATGCTTCTTTATAATTTTGTGTTTGTCTTATTGCATCAATAAATCCTTTGCCCGTAGAATAAACTGGTTTAAAACCAGATGGACTTATACCAAAAGCAGAATTTACAGAACCTGCTAGTGTATCTCTTAAAACGTTAAATGCTACAAAAGGTGGTGAATATGTTATTGCTCTAGATGCAAATCTTGCATATCTAGAAAAATATCCTCTAGGTCCAAACCCAAATGATATTCTATCTGCACCTTTATCACCTAAAGCTGTAAATACTTCTCCTAAATTAGGATCTTTAACTTCATATATTTCTGCTTTCCCATTTCTATAAACTATATCAGCAAAATCTGATGTTGCATCATCACTAGCTTTAAATGTATTTGAAAATGTTACAACATCTAAACTATCTAAATTACTTAATTGATCTTTTCTTTTAGCACCAACTTTAGTTATAATATCTTTTTCAGGATCAAATTTAGCACCTGACTTTTTATATGCAGCAATAACTTTTTCTACTGCTATATTTTCTATTCTAACACGCCTGTTAGCTGTTACTAATTCAACTATATTACCATATTTTTCAGGATTTAATTTTGCACTTTTATTAACCATATTATAAAATGATAATTTAGCTCTATTTCTATCACCAGCCAATACAGTTTGATAAGTATAAGTTAATAAATTTTTATATAAATTTATATCACCTTCTTGTTTTTGTTTAGCTAATTTAACAGCACCTGGTCTAGCAATACCTAATAATTTTCTAGTTTGTTGACCTAAAGCTGTTATCATACCAACTTTTTCTGTTTCTCTAGTTAATGGTATAAAAAATGGATTTTCTTTTAATATTTTTCTAGCATCTTTCCTAGATAATAATCCTGATTGTATTTGATATTCTAATAGTTCATCGGTAAATACTTTATATCGTTCAAGAGATTTTATAAAATTATTTTTTCTAGTTAATGTTTTTCCATATTTTTTTTTATATGATACAGCATCCATCTCAGCAAAATCAATATACTCTTGCCTAGTTGCTTTATCCATAGGTAATGTTTTATCTAATTTAGGTCTTCTTCTTGCAATATTTTTCATACGCTTGGCAGCAACATAATTTAAAAATTCATTAACTTCATTATTTTTATCTAATGGTTCTAATAATTTATGCAATCCTAAACTTTTACCTTTTTTAAAACTAGCAGATTTTGCAAAATCTGATGGTGGTAAATACACACCATCCATTATAAAATTGTGTGCTCGAGTACCAGAGGAAGCTAACATTCTTAATTGAAAATACGGTTGTAATATAGGATCAACTTTAAAATCTTTTGATTTATATAATTTACGAAGTTGAGTTACATCACCTTTTACACCAGTCATTTCTTCTTGTAAAACTTTTATAAAATCCCATTGATCTGCTAAATTTGATCTTACAGTGCTTCCAGTTCTAGTCCAACTACCTATTTCAGAATTTTTACCTTCAGATTTATTTGTATTATCTGGCTGTTTTTTAGAATGTTTTTTTAAATTTTCAGTTGGTAAATTATTATTTTTTGCTAATTTTAAATTAGCTATTTTATTTCCTATATATCCACCACCAGCACCTACAAAAAATCCTAATCCAGTTGCACTTACAGCTATAGTTCCAGTTCGTACAGGATCTAATCTTTGTCTTAAATCTATTTCTTTTTCTACTAATTGATTAGCTATATCTATTGTACCAAAACCTGCACCTTCTACGGCAGCCATAGATCCAGACCCTTTTAATAAAGCACTTCTATTTGCTTTTTTAGATAATTCTGCTAATTGCTCTGGACTATTTAAAACTTCTTTTGCAATTGTTTTTTTCTTTGCACCTTTTTTAATTTGTGATTTAATTACTTCTTGTCCTGCCTTTTTAAGAACACCTTTACTTACAATACCACCAATACCTACACCTACAATATTTAAAGGGTCTAATAAACCAACACCTAAGTTAGCAAAAAATCCTGATGCACCTCTACCACCTTCTTCATAAAAATTTGGTAATTCATCCCAATATCTAGTTAAATATGATAGTCTAGCTTTTTGATCTTGTGTAACATTATCCCCAGTTACATATAAAAATTCTTTACCCATTGCAAACGTATTAGCTTGATTCCAAGTTCTATCAGATATAAATTTATCTACAGCTTGCTTATCACTGTAAACTTCATTATCTTTTTTAGAATAGTAATCTTTTGCAACAGATGCTAATTGTTTATTTTTATAAATATTATCAAATGTATATTTTAAAGATCCATCTGTATTATATTGTATTGGTATTACATTTTTTATATCTGGTGTAATACTTATATCTTCATTTGTAGAAAAAAATTTATTCCTATTTTTTCTTAAATCACTTTCAGATAAACCTGCAAATTTATTTTCAGATGCAGATCTATTTATAGCAAAATCTCCTAGAGAAAATTTTTCCATGTTATTCAAAATATGATAATAAATAATCTCGTACTTCTACTGTTTTCCCTTTTATAGTCACTGTTGTTTGTAATGGAAAACTTTCTGCAAAATATTTTTGCTCATTAAAACTACCTAATTTAGCCATATAATTTTCTAAAGCAGTAAGTTTATCACTATCCGATGGAAATGATTGTTGAAAATCTTGAGAGAAACCTTGAGATGTATATTGAGCACCACCTGGTTTTGTTTTTTCTTGAGGTAGTAAACTATATTTATTAACAATATTATTACTAATATAATCTTGAGTTTGATTTTTTAATACAAAAGTTGCTTCTTCAACTGCTCTACCAACATTAGTTTTATTATCGTCTGTTGTATATTTGCCAGTTAATGCTACATCATTTGTAACAGCTCTTAAAGCATTATACTCTGTGTCTTTAGTTCCTTTGAAATTAAATTTAGCATTACCCTGATTATCAAAAGTAATTGCATTTTGAAAACCTCTCATAGTAGATGCTACTTTTGCAAATTCATTTTCAGGCACTAAAGTAACAGTTCCTGTAGGTGTAAAATAATCAGACAACTGAGTACTAGCAAACTCTTGAGGAGCCTCTGGTGTTTGTGTCATATCTTCAGATTTCATTGGACCTGGTTCTTTACCACCAACTAAACTTTCTACTGTATTATACCCCATACCACCTATTTCATCTATACCTAATTGTTTTAAAATAGGATCATATTTTTCATTAAAATTTTTTCCTCTTTGATCATATCTAGTATTATAATCTGTTTCAAACTGAAGATTTTTAAATGCCTCTGGATCTTTTAATTTATTTTCTTCTAAAAAGTTTTCATATTTTTCCATACTAGCTTCATCTCTGGTAAAGTTATTTATATCACCTAACTCTGCTATGTTAGGGTTGTATCTAGATTTTAAATCATTATAATTAGTTCTTCTTAATTCTTCTGCTGCTCTTTGTTCAGGTAAAATATTTGTAAGAAGATCTTTACCAGCTGATACTAATACTTCACCTTTTAATCTATCTGCAGCCTCTGTATCTGCTATCTTTGCACCAAGATATCCTGTAAGTATTCCTCTAAATGCACTCATTATTCTGTCTCCTCTTTTTTAGGTTTAGACATTAAACCTTCATTTTCTATTTTTTTAATATCTTTTTTAACACTTGTTGCAGCTTTAGCAGCTGTTTTAGCTTCTTGATTATCTAATTTAATTTTAGTAATAGCTTGCATATCTTTATTATTAGTAATGTCTTCCATAGACATTCTAAAATTTTCTACACCACCTTTCATACCCATAGCTACAATCATTTTCATTATAGGTTCTGTAATTATAAAAGCTACATCAGGTGTCCACTTACCTTCCATAAAACCATTGAATACTATTATTCTTCCTATTGCCTCTACAGGTATACCTGCATCTAGCATAGCTAAAATTCTCTGTGCAAACTCAGGTCTATGCATTCTTTCCCATACATAATCTGCAGCTTCAGATGTGTCAGTAAATTGTGGTGGATGTTCCCAAGGATAATTACCTGGTGTATCTGTTAAACCTTGACCAGGTATTGGAGCATCAAACGGATTGTCTTCACCTTCTTTAAATTGATCCATACTTTCTCCTATGATTTTCTATTAAAATATCTCATATCAACTAGATATCTTTTTAATCTATAATTCCATTCTGCATTTATAGTATCTGCATCTACTGTTTTAACAGGGCTAGACATACCTCTAGCACTACCTCTTCTTGCCATACCTGGTGAACTAAAACCCATCATGCCTCCTGAACTAGGAGGTGTAACTCTAGTATCTACTAATTCAAACTCACCACCACCAACTTTTTTACTCATTAAGCTATCTGCTAAACCACCACCTATCTCAGCACCTTTAGCTGCTCCAACTGGTCCAAATACACTACCTATAGTTGATCCTGCCCATGTAGCTGCTGATTTAACTGCTCCCTTAAATATATCTTTTAACATCTATTCTCCTATTTACCTGATAATAAATCAAAACCAAACTTACCAATCATTTGATACATTGCATCTTTAGATGCTTTATTTTGTAAGTCTACTGCTGTTGATCGTTCTAATGCTGCTATAGCTAAGTTATGATTTCTATTAGCTTCATTTTCTGAAGATGTATTAACCCATGATGCCTCATCTCTCCATTGTTGCCATGCTGATGATAAACCCCAGTTAGAAAGATTTAATAAATTTTGTGCATTTGTTTGGTTAGATGCATTTACTGCAGCTGTGTTAGCTGTGTTAACTGCTCTTCTCCATACAACATTTGATTGATCTATTTCTCTTTGATTTTGTACATTAAATTGTTGTCTTTGATTTGCTAATGTTGCATTAAATCTATTTACAGTTTCTTCCCTTTTTGCATTAGCTTCATTAACTGCAATTGTATTTTGTGCATTTAATGCATTAATTTTACTTTTTTCTGCTTCTGCAAATTTTCTCATTGCATCTATTCTAGCAGCATTTTGATCTGCAACTGTTGTTGATAACTTACTATAAAATTGATTTACTTGATTTTGACTTGTTGCATTAAATTGAAATGCAGCATTTGCAGCTGCTTGATCTGATAATAAAAAATTTTGTCTTGCGTTTATGTTTTGTAAATTTGTTTGCTGTCTATTAGATAGATTAGACAGATCCATTTTAAGATATGATTGTGCATTAGTAATAACTGCTTGTTGATTGTTAGACAGATTTTGAAATATCATCTGTTTATAAGTAGCAGCATCTTGTGCAGCTATAGGCACAGCTGAGTTCATTATACCTTCAGCTAATGCTTCTGCAGCCATTGAACTTGCACTTAAACCTCTATTAGCTAATGCAGCTTCAGTTGCTTTTGCAGCACCTCTAGCCCATACTGGTAAAGGATTACCAGATGCTAATGCAGTTTCTACTTCTTGTTGTAATCCTGCTAATTGACCTTTTACTGTAGCATCAGATGTAATAGTTCCTTGTGCAGCCTGTGCTATTGCACCAGTAGAAAGCTGACCTTGTGCAGCTGTCATTGTAGGTGTTTGACCTGCAACTTGTGCAGCTGTTATTTGACCAGCTGTAGCAGCTGTTGGAGCTGTTATTTGTGTACCTGTTAAACCTGCAGTAGGTGCGGCTATAGTAGGAGCAGCAGCTGTTGTTGGCGTAGCTGCAGCTAAAGTTCCAGTAACACCTGGAGTTGCCATAAGTTCGGTTGTAGCAACTTGCTGTAGCTGTGGTGATATAGTTGTACCTGTTGGTAAACTAGGTTTTGTAATTAAACTATCAATTAATGAAACAGCTTTTTGGCTACCAGTTTGTTCTTGTTGTGCAGGTGCTATTGCACCTTTCTGTAATGCTACTGTATCTTCTGTTTTTGCCATTATCTCCCCTGTCTTCTATATTTTTTTGTCATTCTTTTTTCTGCTTTATTTAAATTTTTTTTATGTCTTCTTGGTCTTTTTTTAGGTTTTGGTCGTGGTGTAAAATTTTTAAAATTAACACGAGCCATTTAATATTATTTTGGATATTTATCTTTTATTGCTTTAATAGTAGTCTTCCAACCATCTATACCATTATGATATATATCGTCTAATTGATCTACAATAGATGGATATTCTGCTGCTCTATCTCTTTGATATTTATTATTATTATATTCAGTTTGAAGTTCTGTTTGTTTAGCCTGTATATCAGATTTAGAAATAACTTCTGTACCATTATGCCAAATAATATTATCAACATCATTACCATTAACAGTTACTTCTGCATTAGGATTTATTTTTAGTATTGCATCTAAAACTTTTGCCATAAATTATGCTCCTATTTCTATTAAGGTTATAGTTGATCTACCACCATTTGTATTAATTCTTGCTTTACCACCAGATGTAGCTTTTCCATACAATGTGTATGTTGTTTCAGAGGTTGTTGATGGGGAATCTAAATGTGTAATACTTCCAGCCATATAAACATCTCCACTACCATCACTATCAAAAGTATAAAAGAATCCTGATCCATCAGAATTTCCTACATCTGATGAATCTCTAAATAAAGTAAAATAACCATATTTTTCATCAAAAGCTGAACTAACTGCTAAAGAAACTAATATTAAAACTTTACTAGATGTTGCTGATGGAGTTATAGACGCATTTAATGTTAATGATGCGTAACTTGTAGATGTTGTTTCTCTAGATGTTTCATCTGTTCCATGTATAACTTGTAAAACTTTACCACCTACTCCTGATGGTAAAGATGTTATTGCTGATAATGTGTTATTGTTTGGTTTAACTATTGACATACTATACTCCCATTAATGCTTTTATTTCATCATCAGATAAACCTAAATTTTTTAATTTATTTTTTGCTGATGCTCTATCATCTATTACTTTCTGATGTTGATTATTAAATTCTTCTTCTACTTCAATTAATTTTTCTTCTATTTCAGCTTTAGCTATAGGTGTTGTACCATTATTCCATTGGATGCTATCTATATCTTCATTTGTTACAGTTACATCTGCGTCAGGATTAATTTTTAATATTGCTGCTATTGTTTTATTAATTATCATTATGCTCCTATCTCCATTGCTACATAAACTAATGTTTTTTGATCATCATTTATTTTTACAGTTCCTGATTGGTTATCTTGTCTTTTAAAAGCTATTTTGTATGTTACTTGTGATGTAGTGCTTGGTGAATCTAAAAATACCATTGACATTTGATCAGGTGTAGCAGCTGATGTAGTGTTACCAGCGGCAGTTCTTTGAGCTAAACGAGAACCTCCAGTTACTTCAGTGCTGTCTCTAAAAAATGATGTTGCAACTCTAATTGCTGAGTCTGTTCCACTTGTTTCAAAATTTGCAAATAATAAAACTTTACTACTTGTTGCTGAAGGTGTAATACTTACTCCATCAGTAACTGCTTGGTATGATGTTGATGTAGTAGTTGTTTCATTAGTTGAGGTTGCACCAACAACTTGTAAAACTTTACCACCACCTTTAATATAACTATAATCAAGTCTTTTAATTGTACCTGCATCTGATATTAAAAATTCATCAGTATCTGCTGGTTCAGCACCAAGGGCTGTTAAACCTGAAATAACATCATTATTTAATTTTGCTGCTGTAACTGCATTGGCTTGTATACTTGCAGTAGCTACAGTATCATCTGAAGGTGTGCCTATATTTAATACATCACCTAATAATATTATAAAATCAATAACATCACCTGTTGCTAAGTTACTAGCAAAAGTGATTGTTGAACCTGAGATAGTAAAAGAACTACCTGGTTTTTGTACTACACCATTTAAACTAACTAGCATATGATTAGCACTTTCAGGTGTTACATTTGCAGAACCTACTTGCATAGTATATGCTGCTTGTCCATTTACTACGGATATAGCATCACAAACTTGAAAGTTTCCGACTGTTGGTTGTTTTCCTATATAGGGCATTTATTCTCCTTAATTAATTTTATCTTGCATTATTGGGTACACCATTAGAATTTACGAAGGGTGATTCTGCGAAAGCCATATAGATGTATGTATCTCCTGATCCATTTAATTCACCATTTGAAGTTTTCATTTTTACACCATTAGAAAGTATATCCATATTTTTTCCTGTATTACCATTTTCATTAGAATTATTATCAGCGTTTAATGGTAAAGTATCTGAGTCTCCATTTGTATTTCTTTTTGCATCATACATAGACCAATTTTCTGTACCACTTGATTTTTTTATCATAATCCAAGCTGGACGAAATCCTGTATAAACAAATGTGCCATCAGCATTTCCATTTCCTATGTACTTTCCAAATTTTGAGTAGCCTTTTACATTTGCAAAACAGTAAGCTAACATACCATTAGTATTACCGTTAGAATTAGTATATGTTCCAACACTAAATACACTAGAAGTTGGTGTAGTATCATTCCACATTACTGTATCTGTTGCAGACGCATCAGTTGTATTTAATTTTAACCATTTAGCTTTTCCTAATTCTTCGTGATATACAGCCCAATTATCAGTACCACCATCTCTATTTTTCACAATAATCATTTGAGGCACAGCACCTAAACCATGACCTACTGTAGCATTTGACCCTGTTCCTGTATAAGTCACAATACTAAATCCAGCAGTAGTGTTTGCAGATATAGTTGATGTTATAGAACCATTAGAATCTGATGATGTAGAACCACTTGCTTTCCAATTCCATGCTACAAAAGTTTCTGAATTTCTAGTAACATTATCATTACCTCCTGTAGTAAAACCATCTGAATCAAAAGAAGTAAGCATAGTTGTAAGTGTGCTTTCGGCATTTACTAAATTTGATCTTAAAATTTTATTTGTGCCTCTTACTGAATCTACAAGAATGTGATTATCATCAAAACTTCTTGGTTTGATCCATACCCAATCAGGTTGCATATCTTCAGATCCATCTAAAGTAAAAGATTGTGCACTACCATTACCTGTATATAACTTTGTTTGAAAGTACAATTCAGGATTATCAACTGTTGTGTAAGCCATTATCCAAACTCCGATAGGTTTTTTGAGTTAAGTGCATAGTATCCTTGTGGTGAGTATTCAAAATTACCATAGCCATTAGGATCTTGATTACCTGATGAAATACTACCAATGGGACTACCAAAATTCATTGAGTAAGTAGTTTCTCTTGATGTCGATGTTCCATGACCAGCACAAATAAAATAAGTTTCACCTGTATCTAAAGAAAAAGCCGCATTTGTACCTGATGATCCTGATGTAGGATCTCCACTTGCAACAACAGAACCATTTTTTGAAAAATATAATTTATGATTATCTAAATCTAAAAATATTCCTATAATATCTCCAGTGGTAAAAGTTGAGCCATAACTTGATTCTGAACCATCATGTAATTTAGTTCCATTATCTCCAACATAAGAAAAAGAACCTGAAGAACCGCCAATACCTGAACCTTGTCTATTTAAATCTTCTACATCATAAGCAACACCAACAATTAAATCATTTTGCGAATTGCTTGACTTTGCTTCATATTTAACTTCAGCATACCATTTTCCACTTGATACACCTATTGTTGAGTAACTATTAAACCTACTATCTGAACCTGAATGTGCTGTTTGTAAATTACCCTCTGAAAATGTAACCGTGCCATTATCATTTTTTGATAATGAATTAAATGTAGCAAAATTATTAGTGCATGTATCAGTAGATTGATCTACACTTGTTAAATTAGCAACTGCAAAGTGATGATCATTACCTGATGTGTCAGCACCTAAACCACTACTATTTTGGCTTGTACCCGATTGTTTAAATTCTAAGTAAAAACCATTTGTACCAAATGTTAAGCCTGATACACTTTTTGGCTTCCAAATTTGTGGACTGTCAGAATCAAACTCTCCAAATTGATCTGGATCTAAATTAGAACCATCTATAAAACATACTTCTGCCATATAACCATCAAAATAATGATTATCATCTCCTCTTTGACCAATGTTATGAACAGTTGTGCTATTAACTAATCCATCTGTATTTTGTGATGGAAAAGTCGTATTGTTTAAATCAGTAACTCTTGAACCATTTACATATAATCTTAGTCTATCAGTAGATGTAGAATTTCCACTATCATAATGTGCAACGATGTGATACCAAGAGCTGGGGTCCCTGAACACTTGATCTGTAAATATATTAGAAACTGTAGAGCCACCTGAAGAGTCTCCAAAACCAAGAGTGTCATTTGCATTGAATTGAATTGCCATAAAAGTTGAACTTGAATTACCGCAACTAAAAATTTTTTGATTCGTGCTTAAAGTTGATCTTTTAATCCAACCACTCCAAGTCCACTTGTCTCTATTACCAGCACTACTTGGAGTTCTAGTTAAATCGTCTGAACTTCCATCATTAAATCTTAAGGAGTTATCTACATCATAACCTGTTGGTACATTTTTAGCTGGATACAAAAAACTATTTATTGGCATTAACTCTCCAATACTGGAAATTCTGCTAGTGGTCTTGTTATTGTCCCATCTTCTTGTCTTGTATATTCGTACAATGTTTTTAGTTCATCAATATTAGTACAAGCATCTATTTGAGTTTCCATTTCATTTGATTTTGCTCTTACATCTGCTCTAAAAGTTGTAATATTTTCAGGAACATTATACTCTGTAACTTCTGTTGCTTTTACTACATACCAATCAGTAGGTGCTAATAAACTTGATGCTTGCTGTTTTATAATTCTTTTTTTTATAGTTTTTAAACCATAGTTAATTACTTGATTGCCATCTTCATCTAAAATATTATTACCATCTTCATCAACAGCATCTTCATCTTCTAATCTTTTTGGTGTAGCAGTTCCCCATGATCTTGTAACTTGATTATCTGCATAATTATATTCTTCATTTGTATTTACAAAATATTCTTCATCTTTTTTATTTGTTGAATCTGTAATTACTTCATAAATACCTATGGCTTCTTTTTCAGCTTTAGTCCATTTACTAAATATATCAGCAGGATATTGAGTATTATTTAATACAAATCCTTTAGGATTAGTAAATATTTTTGTGATAGATCCTGATTCTACTAATGCGTGCATAATTCTCCTATGATAATGTTAATGCTTGATTTCTACCAACTTCAATCCACTTAGATCCATTATATCTAAATACAAATACATCACCTAGATTAGCTGTTGTTGTTAATGTTGGGGCTGTATCTGAGGCAAATTCATATACAGCATTAAATGATAAAGTTCTTGAACCTGTTCCATCTTGTATCACAAGTATTGATATAAACTGACCAGTAGTACTATTAGTAGGAGCAGCTAATGTTCTATTACCACCTAAAGTTAATTTACATACATCTTGTGTTGAAGCATCCCAAGTAACTGTAGCTTGATCTGTTAATGTAGCTTCACTATAGTTTAACTTAGCAGACGTAATTAAATCGTCAGCTATATCTGATGCTGTAAGTGCTTTTGCACTAGGTTCTTGACCAATATACGGCATATTACGTTATCTCCATTATTGACAGTGTTCCTGAAATTTTATCTGCAACTGAACAATCTATTCTAATTGCATCTGTAGTTTCTAGTATAACTTTACCACCCGACAGAATTTCAAGTGAACTACCTGCAGGAATATTAACATCTTTAACTAAAAATGATGTTCCGTTAGTAGCTGCTCTGCCACCTCCTGATGTATCACTAACTAATTCTACCTCTGCAGTAACTGCAGATGAATGTATATTAGCTAACACTAAACCAATTACAACTGTAGTTGTACTGCTTGGTGTTGTATACACTGTATATGGCGTTCCAGCTGAATTTGGTTCTGCTGCAAAAGTTACTACTTTAAAAGTATTTGCCATTATTTATCTCCTATTTACTTATATATTATATCGTTATTTTTAAAAAAATCAATATTTATTTTATCCTAATGCTATAGCTAAAGCTGTTGGATCATCTGTTGAAAATCCTGCACTAGTTAAATATGTTTTAACATCTGTTAATGCTACTTGTTTCATAGTGCCTGCGTCATTTGTGACTAATCTGTCAGCATCCGCTAAAGTTGTAGAAACAGCTGATGTATCACCATCCATTATATTTAATTCACTAGCTGTGGATGTTACACCATCTAATATATTTAACTCGTCTGTTGTAACTGTTGCACCATCTAATATTTCTAGTTCTGCCTCTGATATACCTGCAGATCCAATAGTTACTGTTCCTGCAAAAGTTACATTAGCCCCACTAAATGTCATAGCTGTAGTAGGTGTTGATCCTGATTTAATTACTAATTCACCACTAGAATTTGTTAAACTACCAAAAGTTGTGCCATCATCTTTTAATGTAATATCTGCTCCACCAGCATCTAAAACTATATCTGTAGTTGCGTCTAACGTAATACTAGATCCTGAATCTATTTCTGCAATAACTGGTGTAGTTAAAGTTTTATTTTCTAAAGTATCTGTAGATACTAAAGATACTAAAGTTGAATTAGATCCAGCAGGTAATAGTAATTCATTTGTTACACCCGCTGAGTGTGGTTGTGCTTTTACAATCTGACCATGAGAGTTAGACTCACAATTAAATTGTATAGCACCTGAGTTTGTATTACCTTTAACAGTTACATGACCTGTGCCGTTTGGTGCTAGTTCTAAATCTGCATTTGATGTAGTAACAATATCTTGACCATTCATATCAAGATCACCGCCTAATTGTGGTGTACTATCCTCTACAACATTTGATATTGCACCTGATGAAGCAAGTCCTGATACAATTGCTGATCTTGCAATTTTTTTAAGACCACCACCTGAAGTATCTACTGCTAGAAATACATCATCATTAGCTACTGTAGATATTTCTGATAATGAACCTACTGCTATTGAATTAAAGTTTGTACCATCTGCAATTAATAAATTACCTGCAGTATTAGTACCCATAGTAATGTCATCACCAGTAACTGTAAGATCTCCACCAACAACTACATCACTATTAAATGTTGCTTTACCTGCTTCACTACCATCAATAGTTAAGAAAGTCGTATCTGATCCACCATCAGTTCCTTTTAAAATAATATCTGTATCACTACCCTGTGCATCTATTGTAATATTACCTGCACTAGTTTCTAAACTAATAGCTGCATCACCTGTAGAAATATCATCTGCTGCTATAGCTGCTGCTGTAACACCAGTTTGAAAATATGTTTTAAATGTAGCAGCACTTGTAACTCGCATAGTGCCACCATCATTATGTATAATACCATCACCATCAACTACTGCTGTTGTTCCAACTGTAGCACCACCATCTATTAAATTAATTTCAGCACCTGTGGCTGTAATATCTGTGCCATCTAAATTTAATGTATCAATATTAGCTGTACCATCTATAAATAAATCTTTAAACTCAAGAGAGGAAGTTCCTAAGTCTACATCATTATCTGTAACTGGTACAATAGCACCATCTTGTATTTTAACTTGTTCTACTGCAGCAGAAGATACTTCTACATAAAATTCTAAATGATTATTAGTTGTATCAACTAATATTTTATTATTACTATCAGCATCTCTAAGAGTACTAATAGGTCCACCTTCACCCGCAGTACCATCATGCGAGTGTCCTGTTGTTGCGTGAAACGCAGCCAATACTTGGTTAAACTCATCATTACTGTGAGCAGCAGTGATAGTATCACCTGTTGTATAACTTGACTGTCGTGCTGAATAGCCTGCCATTATCTTCTTCCTCCTGGGGTAAATTCTAATTGAAATCCTTTAACTGAAAATGAGTCTGCACTATTTTGATCATCTATTTGTAATGCTACTGCAAACCCTGATCCTTCTACTGATTGTCTTACTAATGGAACACCTGATGCATCATATAATGAACTACCATATTTAGCAGCTCCGTATTGTCCAGCACCACCTACACTTGGTAGTGCAATCTTAGCTGGTTGTGGACTATTTTGATCATCGTAGTTATATCTAAGAGCTAAATTAGCATCAATACTTGTTCCTTCACCTTCATAGTTTAAATTAACTCTTTGCATATATTTTCTAATACCTGGATCTCCCATAACCATATCAGGTGATCTATATACTGCTTGAATAGTTGTAGTAGTTGCACCTGTAGCAAATGTATTGCCAGTTTCCATTTTATAAATAAAACCGTCATAACCACCAAATACTTGTGTTTCAGTTCCACTAATAAAATCTGAATCTGTGCAAGCTGGTTTTATACCAACCATATCTGCATATTCAAATCCAATAGATCCTGTATTAGGATTATTTTTTAATACACCTATAATACCCTTTGATGATAGTTGTCCTCTACCATCCACTGGATAAAATAATCTATACTGTGATTTTGATCTTATAACTATAGATGATATTCTATCTAAACCTATATCATCAATTCTAGTTTGTATTTGTCTAGATATAGATCCAAGTTCAACGTCACCAATTCTAGCTGTACCAGCAATAGTTCTTAATCCATCTGGTGCTAAAAATATTACATCACCACCAATCTCTTGAATACTACCACCATCTCTACATCCAATATTTCTAGTAACTTCTTGAACAGCGAAATTACTTGATGATGTACCTGTTAATTTATAAATTCTATCTTGGCAAAATATAATTAGTTCATTCCTAAATACTTTTAATCCAACTACAGTAGAGTCAACTCTAAATGATCCTGCACCACTAGCTGATGTAAAATTATCTTCTGCAAATGGTACACTAAATATAACTTCTTCAGGATTAGTTGCACCAGCATAAAACATATGATTTTGAAATGCTTTTACAAATTTAGGATTGGTAGGTGCTGTCCCTCCACCAGTTGCATTTACAACATCTACAGCAAAACTAGAATTAATTATTTGTGCAGGTGAATGACCTGTAGCAATTACTATTTTTTCAGTTCCATTAAAATTAAATTTTTCAAAATCGTATGCTCTAGTGGATGTCCCTAATCCTGTAGTTAAAGTTGTAAAACTACCTGATGTAGTCCCTCTATGTATATCTCCACCTCTAGCAACAATTATTTGACCATTAAATATTATAGAGCAATCTACAGTTAAACTACTATTACTAGATCCTTGTGGTACAATTGTAGTATTGTATTGGGCAGTACCACTAACACGTCTATATCCACCTTTTATATCAGGTTCAAAATTTTGTAGTATAAGAGCTTCTCCAGGTCTCATAGAAAACACATCTTTATTTAGTGTTAATCCACCTGCACAACTCACTACAAAAGGTGATATAAGGTCAGTAGTTGGCATTTTATTATGTTCTCTTTTCTGCTAATTTTTGTAATTCGTCTAATTCTGGTTTTAATAACTTAAATTTTTCTAAATATTTAGTTGTGCTTTCTCCAGTTTTATATCTTCTAATATATTCGTTAATTTGAGGTATAGTCATTTTATCAGATACATCAGCTACTTTCATATTTAATTTTTCTGTAGCGTTTTTTTCACCATCCATGTTATCAGTAATTTTCATACCATTCTTTTTTTTATCTTCTTCTTTTTTAATAGCCATTAGTTTACTCTACCTCCTATATTAGTAGCAATACTTTCTGCAATTGAATCACTACGCATATAGTCATTTTTAGTAGCGTAGTCTACTTTTAATAATCTTAATTTTCTTTGAAAATCTCTATCTGCTAACTGTGCATGCTGTGGATCTGATCTTAACATATATGTATAATATTTTGCTCTATCAACTATTAATGTGCTAAATCTATCAGGTAAACTCATGTTGTCTCCATGTGCAGATAAATCTGTATGTGTTTGATAATAATTATAACTTACTGAAAATTCATTTGTATTAGGTCTTGGACTAACTCCAAATGAAGTGTAGTTAGGTAATATATATACTCTTAATGGTGCTGAATAATTACCTTTATTGTTTTCATCATCAGTTGGTTTATATGATTGTAAATAATTATCATATGATATATATACTAATTTTCTAGTAGCAATATCATTTCTAGATACTCTTACATAATCTACATCTAACTGCACACTTGGTGCTTCTACATAAACAAAAGATGTTTGTGCTGTTGCTGTAAAAGTTGTTTGTAATATAGCACCTTCTCTAAAATTAGTTACAGCTTGTGTTGTATTTAAATTTTGTGTTCCACCCGCTGATGTTCCAACTCTAACAATTAATGCAGTGCTAGAACTATTTGGACTTAAAACTCTAATTTGTATTTTATAAGTTTTATTTACTGTAGTGCTAATAGCTTGATATGCAGCTGCATCATTTAAATTTAGTCTACCATTACCACTTGTAGTGTGTGATGGTGATCCATCACCAGTAGTCCAACTATTTATATTAGATTCAAACTCACCATTAGTTATCAATTCTTTTGGACCCATTGAAAATGAATCCATATCTACTTTTCTTAAATCATTTGGCAAATCATATTCATTATCACCAACAAATAAATCTTGTGTAGTTCTTGCATATAGTAAAGGTATTTCACCTGTTTCATTATAAATATCATGAATACCTTTATTTACAAAATCTTTTACTGCAGTCTGCACACCTCTACTAGAGGCAAATGTGCTTGATGTTAATTCTGTTTCGTTAAGTTCTCTAAGAACTCTGTTTGTCAGTGTTAGGTAAGTTGTTGCCATTCTGTAGTAACTCTATTATTTTATTAAGTTTTTGTTCTTGATCGTTAATTCTATTATTTAAATTATTTATTTTATGTTCAGTATTTACATTATTATTTAAATAAATAATTTTTTGACTTTTTGTTTTATTATGTATTGTCATATTTATTTTTATTTATACAGAATATTATTAAGGGGGATAATAATACCCCCCTTAAATTATTTATTTATTAGTTACGGTCTGTTTCATCAATACCTGATATATCACATACAACAGCCCAAGCTCTCACCTTTGAAGATGTATCTTGTGCTCCTAGTACTTTAATATCAATTGTATCAGCTGATGCATAGATTTTACCCACTGATGCAAGATCAGAGTGTATTGTTGCATAGCCTGTTGATGTAGAATCATAACCATCTACATAAATGTCGACAGTATCTCCATCTCCCATATCTAATGTAACACTACTTGGACTTGCTGTTAATACTTCAAGTCCAGCATTCATTACAATACTTTCAGCAGGGATATCAAGCATTTGAACGATATCATTTGCTGCAGGGTCAAAAGATGAAAAGTCAACTGTATTTTCAACTAAATAAGGTGTTCTACCATTAGCAGGATGCCCAGTAGTACCACCTTTTCCTGTTTTGTCAAAAGTAGCCATATT